>JAEEGL010887404.1_pt1 | contig 32818 bp, 27 predicted proteins | sample 9134231 | NCBI WGS metagenome assembly JAEEGL01 (sample SAMN16246548, study PRJNA631951) | gut metagenome | biome: gut microbiome; feature: rumen; material: fiber-attached | host: Bos | place: Iran: Karaj | collected 2018-10
GAGGCACTGACTCCGGTGGATGTTCTGCGCCGTGCAGGCGTTGACACAGTCACCGTTTCCATAATGGGCAGGAAGAGCGTGAACGGCTCTCACGGCATAATTGTTGAGGCTGACAAGGTGCTTGGTACGGATATAACACGCGAACGGATGGCGGATGCGGATATGCTTGTTCTCCCCGGCGGCGGAAAAGGTACCGAAAACCTTGCCGCAAGCGAAGATGTGGCGGAAATTGCAAAGACTTTCGACAAAGAAGGAAAATATCTGGCTGCAATATGCGCCGCTCCAAGCGTTTACGGAAGGCTCGGTCTGCTTTCAGGCAAGAAGGCAACATGCTTCCCGGGCTTTGAAAAATACCTGACAGATGCGGAAGCGACAGGCGACTTTGTAGTCCGTGACGGGCGTTTTATCACAGCAAAAGGAATGGGCGCATCGCTTGATTTTGCCCTTGAACTGGTGAGAGTTCTTGTGTCCGAAGAAGCCGCAAAAGAGATGGCAGCAAGAGTACAGAAACCGTAATGTGAAAAGGTCCGCCAATGCTGATACAGGATGAAAAACAACTGCATATCAGGGGTGTAAGGATCGACTGGGACAAGATAGACGGATCAAGCTACCTGCGCAGGATACCTGCTGTCGCAGGTGCAAATGAGCTGTCGTTCCATAAGCCGATAACCTTTTTTGTGGGCGAAAACGGAAGCGGCAAATCGACCATGCTTGAAGCGATAGCCGTAGCATACGGCTTTAATCCCGAAGGCGGTACGAAGAATTACAGTTTTTCGACATATGACTCACACTCAGCATTGCATGAGGCAATACGCCTGATAAAAGGCCGTTTTAAGCCCGGCTGGGGCTATTTCCTCCGGGCCGAGAGTTTTTATAATGTTGCCACTGCGGAAGAAGAGTATGGAAAGGAGATCGGGCGCTCTCTGCACTTCCATGAAAGGTCGCATGGTGAAAGCTTTCTTGCGATGGCACAGAACAATTTCAAGCCAAACGGCGTATATCTGCTCGACGAGCCGGAGGCCGCGCTTTCACCGCAAAGGCAGCTTACCCTGTTGCTTGAGATCATGGAATGCGCAAAACAGGAGTCACAGTTCATCATCGTTACACATTCCCCGATATTGCTTGGCATACCCGGCGCCGAGATACTAAGCTTCGACGACGGAAAGATACATCCTTGCGAATACGAGGAAACAGACAGCTACAAGGTTACGGAAATGTTCATAAACAGCAGGGATCTGATTTTAAGAAGGCTGCTTGAGGAGTGAGTCACCGGGGATGTTTCCCGGTGACTCATTTCAAAAATATTAGTGGAAATTTATAAAATATCGTGGTATAATAGTTCGGATACTTAAGGAGGACTACCAAAATGAGTTTTAGAATTGAAGATCTCGAAAAAGAGAACATGAAAAAGCTTGTCATTGAAGTAAGCGCAGAAAAATTCGATGAAGCGCTCGACAAGGCTTACCAGAAGAACAAAAACAAGATCAGCATCCAGGGCTTCCGCAAGGGCAAAGCTCCCAAGGCACTGATAGAGAAAATGTACGGACCGGGCGTGTTCTACGAGGATGCGGCAAATATCCTTATCCCCGATGAATACGAAGCAGCCGCTAACGAGTGCGGTCTTGATATCGTTTCCCGTCCGGAGATAGATGTAGAGCAGATCGAAAAAGGCAAGAGCTTTATCTTTACTGCAGAGGTTGCCGTTAAGCCCGAGGTTGAGCTTGGCAGCTACAAGGGTGTTGAAACCGAAAAGACGGATGTCACCGTAACGGATGATGATGTTAAGGCTGAACTTGACAAGGCCGCAGAGCAGAGCTCACGTCTTGTAAAGATCACGGACCGCCCTGTTGAGGACGGCGATATCGCAACCATCGACTTTGAAGGCTTTATGGACGGTGTTGCTTTTGCAGGCGGCAAGGGCGAGAACCACGATCTTACCATCGGTTCCCACAGCTTTATCGATACCTTCGAGGAGCAACTCATCGGCAAGAATATCGGTGACGAAACCGAGGTAAATGTGACCTTCCCCGCCGAGTACCATGCAAAAGACCTTGCCGGCAAGCCTGCAATGTTCAAGGTTACCATAAAGGGCATCCAGAAGAAGGAAGTTCCCGAGCTTAACGACGAGTTCGCAAAGGACACAACAGAGTTCGAGACACTTGATGAGTACAAGGCAGACATCAGAAAGAAGCTTGAGGACAAAAAGGCTAAGGAAGCTAAAGAAAAGAAGCGTGATGCCGTTATCGCAAAGATTGTCGAGACTTCCAAAATGTCCATCCCCGAGCCCATGATCGATCTCCAGAAGCGCCGCATGGTTGAGGATTTCGAGCAGAGACTCCGCATGCAGGGCTTAAAGCTTGAGCAGTACATGCAGTTTACAGGCATGACACCCGAGAAGTTCCTTGAAGAGATGGCTCCCGCAGCAAAGAAGGAGATAGAGCAGAGACTTGTTCTCGAAGCTATCGTAAAGGCTGAGAACATCGAGGTTTCCGAGGAAGAGCTCGAGGCAGAGTTCAAGTCCATGGCTGATGCATACGGCATGGAGCTTGAGAACGTAAAGAAAGTCCTCGGCGACAAGGAAAAAGAGAACATAAAGATGGATCTTGCTGTAAGAAAAGCAGCGGATCTTGTTACGGAAGCAGCCGTAGAAAAATGACCAAAAGTTTGAAGAACGCCGGCAGGGAGCGGTCTTAAGCCCGTAAAAGGGTAAGGGACGCTCTGCTTACCGCGTTTTGTACGGAGGTATATTATGCAGCAGATCAAAGATTATTTAATACCGTATGTTGTTGAGCAGACCAGCCGCGGAGAGCGTTCTTACGATATCTTCTCCCGCCTGCTCAAAGAAAGGATCATCTTCCTTTCGGGCGAGGTAACGGACGAGACCGCAGCACTTGTGGTTGCGCAGCTTCTGTTCCTCGAGTCGGAGGATCCGGGCAAGGATATCAACCTTTATATCGACAGCCCCGGAGGCTCCGTAAGCGCAGGTCTTGCGATCTATGATACAATGAATTATGTAAAGTGCGATGTTTCCACCACCTGCATCGGACTTGCCGCAAGCATGGGCGCATTCCTGCTCGCAGGCGGCGCAAAGGGCAAGCGTTATGCTCTTCCCAATGCTGAGATAATGATCCACCAGCCTCTCGGCGGAGCGCAGGGGCAGGCTACCGAGATCGAGATAGCTGCAAAGCATATCCTTCGCACAAAAGAAAGATTAAACCGTATCCTTGCCGAGAACACGGGCAAACCGCTTGATGTCATCACTGCGGATACGGACCGCGATAACTTCATGACAGCCGAAGAAGCTAAAGAATACGGCCTCATAGATGTCGTTACGGTTAAGAGAAATTAAGAGAAATGAGTTTTCCGGGCCTGCTTGGCACGGAAATAGAGGTTAAACAATGGCAGATATCACACCCGAAAATTATTGTTGTTCTTTCTGCGGAAAGAGCCAGGCAAAGGTCCGCAAGCTCCTTGCGGGCCCGGATAACGTGTTCATTTGCGATGAATGCGTCGAACTGTGCTACGAGATCATAAAAGAAGAGCTTGGCGAAGAACCTTACGACGATTCACAGGATGATCTTGCCATTAATCTTCTGAAACCCCGCGAAATACGCGAATTCCTTGATAAATACGTTATAGGCCAGGACGAGGCAAAAAAGGTCCTTTCGGTAGCAGTTTATAACCACTACAAGAGGATACTTTCCGGATCGCTTTCGGATGTGGAGCTTCAAAAGAGCAACATACTCATGATGGGTCCTACCGGTTCCGGCAAGACTTATCTCGCCCAGACACTTGCAAAGATACTCAACGTGCCCTTCTCCATAGCTGATGCGACAACGCTCACGGAGGCAGGTTACGTAGGCGAGGATGTCGAAAACATCCTGCTTCGCCTTATACAGGCGGCAGATTACGATATCGAGCGCGCCGAGCACGGTATCGTTTATATCGACGAGATCGACAAGATCACAAAGAAGAGCGAGAATGTATCGATAACCCGTGATGTTTCCGGTGAAGGCGTACAGCAGGCGCTGCTCAAGATACTGGAAGGCACCATAGCTTCGGTACCTCCCCAGGGCGGCAGAAAGCATCCCCAGCAGGAATGCATGCAGATCGATACGACAAATATCCTCTTTATCGTAGGTGGAGCCTTTGACGGGCTTGAAAAGATCGTAGAGAACAGGATCGGTCAGAAATCCATCGGCTTTGGCGCCGAGATAACCGAAAAGAGCGAAAAGAACATAGGAGACCTGTTAAAGCAGGTTATGCCGGAGGATCTTGTGAAATTCGGCATCATCCCCGAATTTGTGGGCCGTGTGCCTGTTGTTGTGGCACTTGACCAGCTTACGGAGGATGCCCTTGTGCGTGTGCTCACAGAGCCTAAGAACGCTCTTACAAAACAGTACAAGAAGCTGTTCGAGCTTGAAGGAGTAGAGCTTGATTTCACACCGGAGGCCGTAAAGAGCATCGCAAAGCAGTCCTTTGAGAGAAAGACCGGCGCGAGAGGCTTAAGGGCAGTTATGGAGCGCATCATGACGGATACGATGTATGATGTGCCTTCGGAAGAAGATGTGCAGACCGTGCGTATTACCGAAGCCGCTGCGCTCGGCAACGAGAAGCCTGAGATAATCCACGGAAAGAGCAAGTTCCCAAAGGCCAAGAACACAAAGTCGCTCGGACGTAAGAAGAACAGTGAAATAGCATGATAAAACCGGGTAGGAGAGGCAGCTCGCCTACCCGCTTTTTTAACGGCAGGCAAAACTTGTAATGATGCACAGCGAAAAACCGCCTTCGCGGATTTTTCGCGCGCAACTTCGCGCAAGACGCTCAGTTTAGGAGGTAAAATGGACGAAAAGACATTTTTCCCGCTTGTAACATTATCGAATATAGCGCTCATACCGGGCACTCTCATGCATTTTGACATAAAGAGCGGCGAAGGGATCGCGGCTCTTGACTATGCCATGAAGAACAAGACCGGAGTGGTTTTTGTTGCCGTAAAAAGGGGGGCTCCGGAGAAGCTTTCAAGGGAGAATATATATGACGTGGGAACCTTCGGACTTGTCAGGCGGCTCATAAGGCTTGGCGACAACGTTGTCCGTGTGGCCGTTGAGGGTGAAGCACGCGTAAACATCATCGATGCCGAGCTTTCGGCACCGTTCTTTAAGTGCACGTTTACACTTTTCAGCAAGGAAATACCCGAGCTTACGGATAACAGGAAAAAGGCCATGCTGAGCTATATTTCCGAGCAGATGGCGGGCTATATACGCGAAAATCCCAAGCTTGGCGAACTTTTCGCGGATATTCTGAAGACCGAAGAAATAGTCTTTCTCGTTGACGAGCTTTCGTCGCAGCTTCCCATGAGCCTTGAAAACAGGCAGATACTGCTCGAATGCGCCAATTTCGAGAAAAAATATGAAACACTCTGCGAGATCATAAAGAGCGAAACCGAGATAATGCAGCTTAAAAACGACCTCCAGCAGCGCATCAAGAGCAAGCTCGACAAGAACCAGAAGGAATATATAATGCGCGAGCAGATGAAGGCGATACGCGAAGAACTCGGCGAGGGCGACACAGGTTCCGAAGCCGACCAGTTCATAGAGCAGTGCAACGCGCTTGAGGCGGATGAGACTGTCAAAGAGAAGATCAGGAAAGAGATAAACCGCTTTAAGACCATCTCCGGCAATTCTTCCGAGTCCGCTGTTTCGCGCGGATATATAGAAACCCTGCTTGCGCTTCCGTGGAACAAAAAAGATCCCGATTTCATCAACCTTTCAAAGGCTGCAAAGATCCTTGACGAGGACCATTACGGGCTTGAAAAGGTCAAAGAACGCATACTCGAATTCCTTGCGGTACGAAGCCTTACAACGAAAGGGCAGATACCTATCCTCTGCCTTGTCGGACCGCCCGGAACAGGCAAGACATCCGTAGCGAAGTCAATAGCGAGGGCGCTTGATAAAAAGTACATTCGCGTGGCACTCGGCGGTATCCGTGACGAGGCCGAGATACGCGGCCACAGGCGGACTTACGTGGGAGCGCTGCCGGGACGCATCGCGACAGGCTTAAAGAATGCGGGAGTGAAGAATCCGCTGATACTGCTTGATGAGATCGACAAGGTAAGCTCGGATTATAAGGGGGACCCGTCCTCTGCACTTCTTGAAGTGCTCGACTCCGAGCAGAACAGCAAATTTGTCGATCACTATGTGGAGATACCCATAGATCTTTCGGACGTTCTGTTCATAGCAACCGCAAATACCGTCCAGACCATACCGCGTCCGCTCCTTGACCGCATGGAGCTTATCGAGATCAGCAGCTATACGCTTGACGAAAAGGTCCATATAGCAAGCGAACATCTTGTCCCGAAGCAGCTCAAGAGGAACGGGCTTTCCCCAAAACAGCTCACCTTTAACAGGACCGCGCTTTCGGCGATGGCCCTCGGCTACACAAGGGAGGCGGGCGTAAGAAGCCTTGAGAGGCGCATAGGCGAGGTTTGCAGAAAGGTGGCAAGAGAACTCCTCGAAAGCGAAGAAAACCAGAAAAAAGGCCTTACAGAAGCTGAGGCACAGGCTATACTCGCCACGAAGGACCGCGTAACCGTCACGACCAAAAATCTTGAGCATTATCTTGGCAAGGTCAAATATGTCACAGATAAGGAAAAGCATAAAAACGAAGTCGGGATCGTGACAGGTCTTGCGTGGACCAGCGTAGGCGGCGAGACCCTCCAGGTGGAGGTCAATACAATGCCCGGCAAGGGTACCTTCGAGCTCACAGGCCAGCTTGGCGATGTGATGAAGGAATCTGCGCGTGCAGGGATAAGCTTTATCCGCTCGGTTGCGGACAAATACGGTATTGAACCGAAATATTTCGAGACAACGGACATTCACATACATCTTCCCGAGGGCGCAGTCCCGAAGGACGGCCCGTCAGCCGGCATCACAATGGCAACGGCCATGATCTCCGCCATCACGGGCAGAAAGGTCCGCGGCGATATAGCGATGACGGGCGAGATCACGCTTCGCGGAAGAGTGCTTCCGATAGGCGGTCTGAAGGAGAAGATCCTTGCCGCAAAGACTGCGGGGATAAAGACAGTGATACTTCCGGAAAAGAACAGACGTGACGCGGAGGATATTTCCGCGGAAATCCTCGAAGGGATGAAGCTTGTTTTTGTTTCGGATATGGACGGGGTCTTAAAAGAAGCCCTGGTCTGAGAAAAGCCTATTGACAGGTGAGGAAAAAGATATGGTGATAAAAGATCTGCAGCTTGAAACAGTGGTCGGTGTGACCGGAAAGCTTCCCGTGAACACGCTTCCGGAGATAGCCTTTGCGGGACGGAGCAATGTGGGCAAATCGTCGCTCATAAACGGGCTTCTTGGCAGGAAGTCCTTTGCTCGCACGTCCTCGCAGCCCGGAAAGACCCAGACCCTTAATTTCTACAAGGTCAACAATGAGCTGTATTTTACGGATCTTCCGGGATACGGCTATGCCCGTGTGTCCATGACGCTCAGGCAGAAATGGGGAAAGGTCATCGAAAAGTACCTTAAGACGTCAAAGCAGCTGCGATGCATCATACAGCTTGTTGACATCCGCCATGAGCCCACAAAAGATGATGTGGCGATGTTTGAGTGGATAAACGCAATGGGACTTAAGACCTTTGTCGTTGCGACAAAGGCCGACAAGATAAGCCGGGGAGCGGTGAAGCAGCAATGCGACATGATCCGCAAATGCCTGAAGGCAAAAGCCGATGTGAAGATAATCCCATTCTCGTCCGTGACAAAGCAGGGAGCGGAGGATATCTGGAAAGAGATCACCGAGAGCTTAGCTGCAGAAGCGGCAGAATGATATTATTTTGTACCGAGAAGCTTCAGAACGGTATACCTGTAAAGATCTGCATTGTTGTTTTCCCATTCGTTGCAGACACGGATGGCGTCGCTTTCGTCGGGAACAGAAAGATGCACTTCAAAGACCGGCTGGTTGCGCTCGAGGATCTTTAGCCTTGTGATATAGTCGCCGGCAGGAGTCTTCTCATAGTCTGCGGGGTACGAGGCTTCCTCGCGGAGCACATAGCTGTGATCCTTCAGGTAAACATCTATGTCTTTCCTGATGGAAGGGTTTAGGTCCATAAGGAAAAGCGACAGCACCTGCCCGCCTGTGGATGTTATCTGGTATGATGTGGTGTGGCGCGAAAACTCGCTTGAAACGTATCCGTCTTCTACAAGCTGGGCCAGCGCCTGCTGTACATTGAAATCGTTTGTATACTGGCGTTCCAGTATAAATTCCGTCAGCCGGTTATTTGTGAGCGGATAATCGACATTATCAAGGATATAGAGGATTATCAGCTTGTAAAGCATCAGTGTTTCGTTTGGCACTTGGAACCTCCGGGCCGCGCGCGGCCTGCTTTTCAATAATATTTGTAACAGAGGGCCAAGGTCAGTCCTCTATATTTTTCATTACGGCTTCTGCCACAGCTTCGCATACACGCTTGTCAAAGGCACTGGGGATGATGTTTTCGTCGGACAGATCGTCGCCCACAAGATCGGCAAGGGCAACTGCTGCAGCAAGCTTCATCTTTTCGGTAATCTGTTTTGCGCGTCCGAGGAGAGCTCCTCTGAAAATGCCCGGAAAAGCGAGTACATTGTTTACCTGATTGGGGAAATCACTCCTGCCGGAACCGACTATCCTTGCGCCTGCAGCCTTTGCCTCATCAGGCATTATCTCCGGTGTGGGATTGGCCATGGCAAATACGATGCAGTCTTTGTTCATGCTCTTTATCATATCCTGGGTCATGACGCCCGGAGCCGATACACCTACGAATACATCCGCACCCTTTACTGCGTCCGCAAGCACACCCTGTACATCACGGGGATTCGTGATCTTCTGCATCTGCTGCTGGGCGGGATTCATCTTGTCGATCGTTGCGGAGGACAGGATTCCGAACCTGTCGCACATGATAACATCCTTAAAACCGTAATTCAGGAGCAGCTTCGTAATGGCTGTGCCTGCGCTTCCGGCGCCGTTTACGACAACTTTTGCGGTCTCTTTGGTCCTGCCGGTAAGTTTTAATGCGTTGATCACGCCGGCAAGCACTACGATAGCGGTCCCGTGCTGGTCGTCATGGAATACGGGGATGTCGAGCATCTCCTTTAATCTGGCTTCTACTTCAAAGCAGCGGGGAGCTGCGATATCTTCAAGGTTGATGCCGCCAAAGGTCGGTGCGATCGCGCATACGGCTTTGATTATCTCATCTGTGTCCTGTGTATCGAGGCAGATGGGGAAGGCGTTTATCCCGCCGAATTCTTTGAAAAGAACGCATTTGCCCTCCATGACCGGCATTGCCGCGTAAGGTCCGATGTTCCCGAGCCCGAGCACGGCGCTTCCGTCAGAAACGACAGCGATGGTGTTAGCTTTCAGAGTATATCTGTAAGCCTCTTCTTTATCTTTTGCAATGACCCTGCAGGGCTCGGCAACGCCGGGAGTATATGCTACCGAAAGGTCGTCCCTGTTTTTGAGCTCACATTTTGCTTCGGTGCTTATCTTACCGTTCCATTCTTCATGAAGCGCAAGCGCTTTTTCATAAACTGTCATGTCCACTTTATCTCCTTTGCCGGGTGCTTTTCACGTGAAAAAGATACCGCCCTGTGATCCATGCTAGTTTACCACGAAAACACACGATTTGCAAGAGAAGTATGGAATGAGGTCAAGAGTATGGAATGAGGTCAAGAGTCACCGGGAAACGACCCCACTGACTCGATCCCAAACCATTAAGGTTGTATTTTATAAAAATGTGTTATACTGTAAAAACTTGATTTCATAAAATTTCTTGGACTTGTTTTTGGGAAGCCGGTCTGTTATAATCATGGCACAGGTATTTATCCGGGCCGGTACAGATCGGCTTCTGTTTATTTTATTCGTGCGCAGTGAGACTGCGATCACAGGAATTCTTACAAAACATCCACATGATCAATAATATTTGGAGGCTTTATGTCAGAAGATTACAGTGCATTGACGCTTGCAAGGCTTAATGAGATCGTTAAGGAGAAGGGGCTTAAACTTCATTCGGGTATGAAGAAGGCAGAGATCGTTGCTGCTCTTGAAGAGGCTGAAAAAAAGGCCGCAAAGAGTACAAAACCCGCGAAGGAAAAAGCTGCCCCGAAACAGGCAGGCACAGAAAGTGACAAAAAGGAAAAGGAAAAACATTCGGGAAGACCGGCCAAAAAGGCGGCCGGAACGGATGCGCCCGTAAGGGATACGACCGCAAAGGATGCAGCAGTAAAGGAAAAGCCTGCCCGCGGGAAAGCGGCAGCTGCAAAGAAGGATGCGGCTGAAAAACCTGCAGTAACGAAGGATGCGGCCGAAAAACAGGCGGTAACAGAGAAAGCGGCCGAAAAACCGGCGGACGCTTCAAAAAAGCCGCAGAAAAAAGCTGTTAAGGAAAAGAAAACTACAGAACCTGAACAAAGGACAGAGGGCAAAAAGTCTGATGAACAGCGTCCCGCTGTTGCGAGCGAGACTCGTGATCGCGGCACGGAACGTGAACAGAGCAGGAGCTACGACAAAAACAGGCAGCAGGCTCAGAACGGACAGCAGGGCCAGGGTCAGGACAGGCCGCAGCCCCAACAGCAGAACCAGGAGAGACCACAGCCCCAGCAACAGAACCAGGAGAGACCACAGCCCCAGCAGCAGGGCCAGGAGAGATCTCAGCCGCAGCAACAGGGCCAGGAGAGACCTCAGTCCCAGCAGCAGAACCAGGAGAGACAGCAGCCGCAACAGCAAGGCCAGGAGAGACCACAGCCTCAGCAGCAGAACCAGGCCAGTGCAGCTGCCAACATCAAAGAGGGTATCCTCGAGATAATGCCCGACGGTTTTGGGTTTATCCGCTGCGACAACTTTCTTCCCGGACCTGATGATGTCTATGTTTCACCGACACAGATCCGCCGTATGAACCTTAAGACAGGCGATATTATTAACGGTATCGTGAAAGACAAGACAGGAACAGAGAAGTTTAATGCGCTTCTCTATGTGAACAGTGTAAACGGCTTCGGAGTGGGTGAGGCGATCCATCGTAAGAGATTCGAGGATCTGACGCCTGTTTTCCCGTATGAACGCATAAATCTCGAAACACCCGGCTGCCCTGTGGCAATGCGCATGGTAAACCTTCTTTCACCTATCGGCAAGGGACAGCGCGGCATGATCGTTTCCCAGCCGAAAGCAGGTAAGACCACGCTTTTAAAGCAGGCCGCAAAGGCGATCAAGGCAAATCATCCCGAGATCCACATCATAGTCCTGCTTATAGACGAGCGTCCCGAGGAAGTTACCGATATGAAGGAGTCCATAGAGGGCGAAAATGTTGAAGTTATCTACTCGACCTTTGATGAGCTTCCCGAAAACCATAAGCGTGTTTCGGAAATGGTCATAGAGCGCGCAAAGCGCCTTGTCGAGCACCAGAAGGATGTTATCATCCTGCTTGACAGCATCACGCGTCTTGCAAGAGCCTACAACCTTACATGCATGAGCAGCGGCAGGACGCTGTCCGGCGGTCTTGATCCCGCAGCTCTTTATATGCCCAAGAGATTTTTCGGCGCAGCGAGAAAAATGCGTGAAGGCGGCTCGCTCACAATACTTGCGACTGCTCTTGTTGAAACGGGAAGCCGCATGGATGATGTCGTTTTCGAAGAATTTAAGGGCACCGGCAATATGGAACTCGTGCTCGACAGAAACCTTTCGGAACGCAGGATATTCCCTGCCATCGATCTTCCGAAATCCAGCACCAGACGTGAAGACCTGCTCCTTACGCCTGCCGAGATGGAGGCAAATTACCTCATGCGAAAGGCCTTGAACGGGGCAAGGAGCGATGATGCCATAGAACGCATAATCCAGCTTTTCGCACAGACCAAAACGAATCAGGATTTCGTCGATTACATCAGAAAATACGGTGTATTCAGGGTGCAGGCCACCTGAGGACAGCATTATCGAAAAACAGATCGCAGATTGAAATAGATTGTTAATCTTCCGTGTAACAATAATTTACCGGTCGTTTAAAAAGTACTTGCAAAAATTGAAAGTACATGTTATACTCATAAAGCTGTCGCGGTCTTGCCAAATGAACAAGCCAATCAGGACAGTGAATATGTGAGGTGAAAACAATGAAGGCTGATATCCATCCTAAATACTATCAGGCAAAGGTAACATGCAACTGCGGCAATGAGTTCGTAACCGGCTCAACAAAGCCTGAGATCCACGTAGAAATCTGCTCAAAGTGCCATTCCTTCTACACAGGTCAGCAGAAGACTGTAGCAGCTCGTGGTGCTATCGAGAAGTTCAACCGCAGATACGGTATCAACAAATAATATATCGGACATTCCGATACATATCGTGTGCATGACGGACTTAAAGGTTGGGGGAGGATTCTTCCAACCTGATTTTTTTTACTGACGAATAATCGCACGGAACGGCGCTTGGCTGTGCAGCTGAGATGGGGCGCCGATCCTGAACGGAGATACCATGAATTCGAAAATTGGGGGCCAGGCGGTAATAGAAGGCGTGATGATGCGTAACGGCAGTGATTACGCGGTTGCCGTACGTACGCCCGACGGGGAGATAGTTACAAAGAAGGAGCACATAAAGAAGGAGCGGACAGGCATCCTTAAGGCACCTGTTATCCGCGGCGTCGTTGCGTTCATTGATTCTCTTGTCATCGGCATCAAGACGTTAACCTATTCCGCAAGTTTCTTTGAGGAAGATGAAACGGGCTCTAAACAAAAACAGGAAGATCCCAAAAACGAAAAGCTTATGCTCGGCGGGACGGTTGCTCTTTCCGTCGTTCTTGGCGTTGCCATTTTCATGCTCCTTCCCTGGTTCATTTCGAATCTTATCGGAAAACACCTGAATAATACATATCTCACTGCAGTTATAGAAGGTCTGCTGAGGCTCCTTATCTTTATCGGATATATCGTTGCGATCTCCCAGATGAACGATATCAAGCGCGTTTTCATGTATCACGGCGCGGAGCATAAATCCATAAACTGCATAGAAAACGGGCTCGACCTTAATGTTGCGAATGTAAGAAAGCAGTCTCGCTGCCATAAGCGCTGCGGGACAAGCTTTATGTTCTTTGTCATCTTTATAAGCATAATCGTGTTCATGTTCATAAGGGTAGAAAACCACCTTCTCCAGATGGGGTTAAGGCTTCTTCTTGTTCCCGTCATCGCAGGTATTTCCTACGAGATCATCAGGTTCCTCGGCAGCAGTGAGAACAAGTTCGTTGTTGCCATAAGCAAGCCCGGCTTTATGTTCCAGAACCTTACCACCCGTGAGCCCGATGATGACATGATAGAGGTTGCCATCGCGTCCGTTGAGGCTGTTTTCGACTGGGAAAAGTTTGTTGAGAAAGTAAGAAAAGACAAGACTTCCGTAAAGGCAGAAACAGAGAAAAAGGCAGCAGCAAAGGCAGAAACAGAGAAAAAGGCAGCAGCAAAGGCAGAAGCAGAGAAGAAGGCAACAGCAAAGGCAGAAGCCGAGAAAAAGGCTGCAGCAAAGGCGGAAGCTGAAAGAAAGGCAGCAGCAAAGGCGGAAGCTGAAAGAAAGGCCGCAGCAAAGGCAGAAGCAGAGAAGAAGGCAGCAGCAAAGGCAGAGGCTGAAAGACAAGCTGCAAAGAAGGCAGAAGCCGAAAGACTTGCTGCAGAAGAAGCCGAAGCACTTGAGACAGAGCGCCTTGCCGCAGCACGCGCAAAGGAAGAGCGCATCGCAGAAGAAAAGGCAAAGGCCGAAAAGGCCGCAAGGCTTGAGGCGGAGCGCATAGCGGAAGAAAAGGCAAAGGCCGAAGAAGCCGCAAGACGTGAAGCGGAGCAGATAGCAAAAGAAGCCGCAAAGGCCGATGAACTGCTCAAAGAGGAGCGGAAGGAAGAGACTTCCGGGGCTTCAACATCCGCACGTGTCAGAAAAGAAGGCTTCCTGTCTTCCCTTGATACAGTTCTCTTTGTGAAGAAGGAGGAGCGTCCTGCAAAGGAATTTGTCGATCCTCTTCTTCAGAAGCATATCAAACGTACAGAGCAGCCTGCTCCTTCGGTATCGGATGATGACGATGATGATGATGTATTAAAGGCTCTGGATAAGTTTTTTGTAGTAAAGGATAAAAATGAGTGACAGCGCACAACCGATGACATGGAGAAAAGCCTTGAGAACAGCGGTGCAGTCAGGTACTGACGAATCCGACGCAAGGCTTTTGCTTGCGCATGCCGGCTGTGTGGATCTGAACACCATAAGATTGTTTTCGGATGAAATTATGCCGGCAGATGTATATGACCGCTTTCTTGCACTTTTGCAGAAGCGTTCTACGCATCTGCCGGTTCAGTATATTACAGGGGAAAGCTGCTTTTGCGGGATAGAGCTTTGCGTGAATGAAAATGTCCTGATCCCGCGCCCCGAAACAGAGCTTCTTGCAGAAGCGGTGTTTAAGGACTGCAAGGGACAGTCGGTGCTCGACCTTTGTACAGGTTCGGGGTGCATAGCAATCGCGGTCGCGTTGCTTGGAAGCCCGGCTGCGGTCACCGCCTGTGATATATCAGAGGAAGCACTTGAAACGGCACGCGCAAATGCAAAAAAGAACAATGCGGACATAACCTTCCTGCAGGGTGATCTGTTTGAAGCGGTGAAGGATGCCCGATTCGATATAATCGTCTCAAATCCGCCGTACATCGCCACAGGAGAGATAGAGGGACTCATGCCGGAAGTCCGGGATCATGAACCTTTTATCGCACTCGACGGTGATACCGACGGCCTTAAGTTTTACAGGATCATAGCAAAAGAAGCATACAGACACCTTTCGGAAAACGGCAGGCTGTTCCTCGAGATAGGGGAGGATCAGGGAGAGAGCGTACCAAAGCTTCTGTCTTTGGCCGGTTTTCAGGATATCCGTGTGAAGAAGGATTACAGCGGACTTGACAGGTTTGTGACGGCGCGGGTTTAAATGCCGCCCGAACCGGCAGCACGGAATACAGCCGGCTTTTCCGGAAAAGGTTCCCTCTCCCTTTGTGAGAGATAAGGAGAAACGGACAATGTTAGAAAGACTTGAATCAATAATAAACAGATATAAAGAGATACAGGATGAGCTTGCGGACCCTTCTGTTACAAACGACCAGAAGCGTTTCAGAAAGCTCATGAAGGAGCAGAACGACCTTTCCGCGATAGTTGATGCGTACAACAGGCATAAGGCTGCCCAGGCGGGGATACAGGAAGCCATTGAGATGCTCGACAAGGAATCGGACGAGGATATGCGCGAGCTTGCAAGGGAAGAACTGGCAAACTGCAGGAAGGATGCGGAGGATACCGAGCAGGAGTTAAAGATACTGCTGCTCCCGAAAGACCCGAACGACGATAAGAACGTGGTATTCGAGATACGCGCGGGCGCAGGCGGTGATGAAGCTGCGCTCTTTGCGGCAGAGCTTTTCAGGATGTACACCAAATATGCCGATGCCCATCATTACAGGGTTGAAGTCACAACCTACAATGAAATGGGCCTTGGAGGCATAAAGGAAGCAGTATTTATCGTAAACGGAAGCGGTGCCTATTCGCAGCTCAAATTCGAAAGCGGCGTGCATCGCGTACAGCGTGTGCCGGTAACCGAATCCGGCGGCAGGATACATACATCCACGGCAACAGTGGCTGTTATGCCGGAAGCGGAAGAAGTTGATGTCACACTTGACATGAACGACTGCAAATTTGATGTTTTCAGGGCTTCGGGCAACGGCGGACAGTGTGTCAACACCACAGACTCCGCAGTACGTCTCACACACCTTCCCACAGGCATAGTTATTTCCTGTCAGGACGAGAAATCCCAGCTTAAGAACAGGGATAAGGCGTTAAGGGTCTTACGCGCAAAGCTGTACGAGCTTGAGCTTGAGAAGGCACATGCCGCGGAAGCCGCAGAACGCAAGAGCCTTGTCGGGACAGGCGACAGATCCGAAAAGATCCGCACTTACAACTTCCCGCAGGGGCGCTGCACGGATCACAGGATACATTTTACCTCATACAGGCTTGACGATATCATGAACGGCGATATCCAGGAGATAATAGATGCCCTGATAGCCGCCGACAGAGCCGAAAAGCTTTCGGCAGGAGCGGACGAATGATCACATCTTCTTCTAACGCAAGGATCAAGAGAATAAAGCAGCTTGAAGCGGACAAAAAGGAACGTGACAAGGCCGGCGCGTTCGTTGCCGAGGGTGAAAAGCTGTTCTTTGAGATAGTAAAGGATGCTCCGGAGAGCATTCTTGAGGTCTTTGTCTCAGAAAGTGCCATGGAGACACTTTCTGACGAAAAAAAAGCAGCTCTTGAACGCTTTGAACCCGAAACGGTGAAGGACTCGGTGTTTGAGTCGGCAGCCCTCACAAAGACGCCCCAGGGCTTTCTTGCTGTCGTTAAAAAACCTTCTTACAGGCTAGGGGATGTGTTAAAACGCGAGGGAAGGCTTCGCCTTCTGTTTCTTGAAACACTTCAGGATCCCGGAAATATGGGCACTATCTTTCGGACCGCCGAAGGTGCAGGCATCGACATGATAATCCTTTGCGGAAACTGCGCGGATGTCTTTAATCCCAAGGTAGTCCGCTCCACGATGGGCTCGGTGATGCGCGTCCCCTTTGCGGAGGCAAAGGATCCCACGGAGACGCTCGGACTGTTAAAGGATGCGGGCGTTACCACCTATGCGACCTTCCTTAAAGCTTCAGAGGAAATAGGGGATATCACATACGACGAACGTACAGCCGTCCTTATCGGCAATGAAGCCAAAGGCCTTTCGGAAGCCACAGCCATGAAATGCGACCACAGGATAAGGATCCCCATGCAGGGAAAGCTTGAATCCTTAAATGCAGCGGTGGCAGCGGCTCTCGTCATGTATAAGGACATGCTGTAAGAACATATTGAGTTGACTGTAAAAATGTGCTATAATATTCTGATGACAAAATGAAAAGCCGTTAGTAAAGCCTTTTTCACAAACGAGGGAAAAATGATCGTACAACTTAAACCGGATGGAAATAAGACCGCTTTGGAGCTGCTGCGCGAGCAGGGGCTTAATATCACTGCGGACTGCTCCGGAGAGGGAAGGTGCGGCAAATGCAGGATCAAAGTGGTCGAAGGGGATATTCCCGTAACCAAGGAAGACATGCGCTTCTTTGACGCGACTAAATACCTGCAGGGCTACAGGCTTGCGTGCAGGGCTGTGGTGAAAGACCCCGTCACGGTAGAGATCCCGGATCCTTTAGAGGCACAGATCCTCACATCGGTCGGTACACAGAATACTCACAGGCCAAAGCGCATGAATGCGTCCACAAGCCGTATCGATATCATAAAAAAAGATGCCGCGGACTTAAGTACTATGTATGCTTCGGCGGATATAGGGACAACATCGATCGTTGTAATGCTTTATGATGCGGCCGGAGAGGTTATCGCAACTGCTTCCGCGATCAACCCGCAGCGCTGTTTCGGTGCGGATGTGGTAAGCAGGATACAGGCTGCGAGAGCAGGAAGAGACAGATCAATGCGCGCTATGACGGCGGATACGCTGAGGGACTGCCTGCTCGATCTTGCCGATGTCTTTAACGCAGATGTCTCAAATATCAAAGATCTTGTTATCGTCGGGAACACCGCGATGCTGCATATACTTAGGGGGCTTGACTGCAACGGGCTTGCAGCTTATCCGTTCAAGCCTGTTTCGCTCGATTTTGTGAGAGAACCGGGTTACAACCTCCTTGGGAACGGTTTTGAAACAGCCACGGTAATATATTTCCCCGGAATCTCTGCGTTTGTCGGTGCAGATGTGGTTTCCGGCGTTTACGGGCTCGATCTTGCAAAAGATGATACACCTAAGCTTTTTATCGACATGGGTACGAACGGAGAGCTTGTGCTGTTTACAAAGGACGGCCTTACCTGCTCGTCTTCATCGGCGGGGCCGGCATTTGAGGGCGGAGAGCTTTCATGCGGCATGGCCGGCATGACCGGAGCAGTAGAATCGGTGCAGATCGTCATGGATGACGACGGAAGACCGGGAGTCATGTGCAAGGTCATAGGCGGAGGACATGTAAAGGGACTGTGCGGAAGCGGAGCCATGAAACTGCTGTCTGAGCTTGTTATGCACGGTTTTGTGGACGAAGACGGGACACTCTCGGAAGAATATTTTTACGACGGTTTTCCTTTTGCGGAAACAGAGGACGGAACGGTCCTTTGCATGACGCAGCTTGACGTAAGGGCGTTACAGCTTGCAAAGAGCGCGATAAGGGCGATCTCGGAGCTGATGCTGAAAAGCGCGGGAGTCGAAAAACCCCGGATAATCCTTGCGGGCGGCATGGGAAGCTTTGTCGAACCGGAAGCCTTAAAGTATATCGGGATGCTTCCCGAGGGAGAAATATCGTTTGCCGGAAACACGGCTCTTCTCGGGACGAAACGCTTTGTTGAAGCCCTCGCAAAGGGGAAGGAAACAGAGGCTGTTAAGGAGCTTATGCATATAGCCCTTGAGACAAAAGAGATCGTTGCATCACAGGATCCGGAATTCCAGGGCCTGTTCCTTGAATATATGGGATTTGAAAATGCGCATAGATAAAGATACGGAGGAAGAAAAGTGAAAGTCAGGACACGTTTTGCACCGAGCCCCACAGGCAGGATGCATGTAGGAAATCTAAGGACGGCTCTTTATGAGTTTCTTATCGCCAAGCATGAAGGCGGCGATTTTATATTGAGGATCGAGGATACCGACCAGGAGCGTTTTGTTGAGGGCGCAGTCGATATTATTTACAGGACCATGGCAAAGACTGGTCTTATCCATGATGAAGGTCCGGATAAGGACAAGGGGTTCGGGCCCTATGTGCAGAGCGAGCGCATGAAATCCGGTATTTATTTAAAATACGCCAAGCAGCTTATAGAAAAAGGCGAGGCATACTACTGCTTCTGCGACAAGGAGCGTCTTGAGAGCTTAAAGACAAATGTTGCGGAGGATGAAGACGGCGAAGAGAAGATCATCACCAAGTACGACAAGCACTGTCTGCATCTTTCGAAGGAAGAGATAGAGAAGAACCTTGCTGAGGGCAAGCCTTATGTAATAAGGCAGAATATTCCGGCAGAGGGCACGACTACCTTTACGGATGCGATCTACGGGCCGATAACCGTTGAAAACGAGGAGCTTGACGATATGATCCTTATCAAGTCCGACGGCTACCCTACCTACAACTTCGCAAACGTAATAGACGACCATCTGATGCAGATAACACACGTTGTTCGCGGTAATGAGTATCTTTCCTCAACTCCGAAGTACACAAGGCTCTATCAGGCTTTCGGCTGGGAAGAGCCCATCTATGTGCACTGCCCGCTCCTTACAAACGAGGAACACAAGAAGCTTTCAAAGCGCAGCGGACACTCATCCTTTGAGGATCTTATCGAGCAGGGCTTTGTTTCAGAGGCTGTTGTGAACTTTATCGCTCTCTGCGGCTGGAGTCCCGAGGACAACAGGGAGATAATGTCGCTTCCGGAGCTTATCGAGGCATTTGACTATCATCATATCAGCAAGTCGCCCGCAGTCTTTGACATGCAGAAGCTCCGCTGGATGAACGGTGAGTATATCAAGGCCATGGATGAGGATAAATACCTTGAAGAGGCACTTCCCTATATCAAAAAGGTCGTAACGAAGGACTATGACCTAAAGGCCATAGCAGACCTTGTAAAGACGCGTATCGAGACGTTCTGCGATATTGCCGAGAAGATCGACTTCTTCGAGGAACTTCCCGATTACGACATAGCAATGTACACACACAAGAAAATGAAGACCACTTCCGAAAGCTCTCTTGAGGTATTAAAGGAGCTCCTTCCGAGGTTTGAGGCGCTTGATGATTACTCTGTCCCCGGCATCGAAGAGCTTCTCATGAAATATATCGAGGAGAAGGGCATAAAGAACGGTCTTGCACTCTGGCCGGTACGCACCGCCGTTTCGGGCAAACAGATGACACCCGGCGGCGCATACGAGATTATGAGCATCCTCGGGAAAGAGGAGAGCTTAAGGCGTATCCGCAAAGGAATAGAGAAACTCGAGAACGCATGATCTTTAACACCGAACAACTTAAAGCGATCGAACACGGAGAAGGTCCCGCACTTGTGCTTGCGGGGCCGGGCTCCGGCAAGACCGCTGTGATCACCGGACGCACCGAAAGGCTTGTAAAACAATGCAACATCAAGCCCCGGCGCGTTCTTGTTATTACATTTACAAAGGCGGCCGCAGAGGAGATGCGGCAGCGCTACGAAAAAGAAGCAGCTCCGGATAAGATGGGAGTATGCTTTGGGACATTCCACTCCGTATTCTTTAAGATCCTGCGTGAAAGCGCGGGATATTCCGTCAATTCACTGATAAAGCCGGAAAAGCGCAATGCCGTTGTAAGGCGGGCTTACGAAGCGCTTAAAGCGGGCCGCAGCTATTCGGAGGATGACATAAAAAGGCTTACCTCCGAGATAAGCCGCATAAAGAACGGAAAACGGGGCAGGAACGGTTCCCTGCCGTGCACGGAGGAGGAGTTTTCGCAGATATTCCGCGAATATGACGCGTTCCTTTCGGAAAACGGACAGATGGATTTTGACGATATCCTGAAAAAGTGCCGCGATCTCCTTGAAAACAACGCGGAGGCGCGGAAGTACTGGCAGGATGCCTTTAACTATATCCTTGTGGACGAGTATCAGGACATAAACAGGATCCAGTACGAGACGGTAAAGCTGCTTGCGGCCCCAAAGAACAACCTTTTTGTTGTGGGAGACGACGACCAGAGTATTTATGCTTTTCGCGGGGCGGAACCGGCGCTTGCGGGGACTTTCCTGAAGGATTTTCCTGATGCGGCAAGGATAGTGCTCAACCGCAACTACAGGTCGGCAAGCTGCATAACAAAGGCAGCTCTTGACCTGATCGGGCATAACGGAGGCCGTTTTGAGAAGGATATCAGGGCAGCGTCGGGGAAGGGGAGCATAAAAGCGCTCTGCTTCGAGGACAGGAGCAGTGAGTATGAAGCGCTTGCGGACCGGCTTTTACTTGGCGGAACGGCGGGATCCGCCGTGCTTTTCAGGACAAACAGACAGCCACGGGTGCTTGCCGACGTTCTCGAACGCCATAATATCAAATACACGCTTGCGGACCGTTTTGCAAGTCTTTATGACCACAGCATCACACAAGACCTTTTTGCGTATGCAAGGATAGCGGAGGGAAGCAGGAGCAGAACGGATTTCCTGCGTATCTGCAACAGACCGTTCAGGTACATAAAGCGGGAGGTCTTTGATTCCGGACAGGTTGATCTTTCAAAGCTTAAAGAGGGAGCGGGAAGCCTAAGGGGAGATATCGCGGGGCTCCTTGACTGTGTTGAAGCAATAAAGGGCCTTAACCCGTTCGGAGTGGTCATGTATCTTGTAAATGCGGCAGGATACGGGGATTATCTGAAAGAATATGCCGAAGAGACCGGGCAGGATGAGGAAGAGCTTGCCGATATCCTCGAGGAGCTTAAGATCAGCGCAAAAGATGTAAAAAACTGTGCTGAATGGGAAAAGAAGCTTAAGAAGGACTGCGGCTCAGCAGCCGAACGCAGCGGGAACAGGGCGAAGGAAGACGACGCGGTAAGCCTTATGACCTTTCATGCCGCCAAAGGCCTTGAATTCGAGAATGTATATATAATAGACTTAAATGAGGGTATTTCACCCATAAAACACGCAACGGAGACCGAAATGCTCGAAGAAGAGCGCAGAGCGGCTTATGTTGCGATGACAAGGGCAAAGACGAACCTTGCGCTTATGTATGTAAAAAAGCGCGGAGGCCGTTTTGTTCAGCCTTCGCGCTTTATACACGAAGCGGGACTGGATTAACGCAAAGGACCGGGTACGGAGCCGGGGTCATTCCCCGTCGTCGCCGACCATCTCGTTGAATTCCAGTTCGTCAAGGTATTCGTCAAACGCGTCGGAGGCAGCCTCAAACTCGTCATCATCTTCGATGTCTATGAGCTTTAAGCTGTCTTCGTCATCGAGGTCACCCTCATAGCGATACAGGAAAACGTCGGCATCATCATCGGCATCCGCGGGGATAAGGGCCATATAATCCCTGTTGCCGCACGGGAAGACTGCGACGATATCACAAAGGAGCTCGGTGCCGTCGTCAAGGTCAAGCGTTACCTGGCCAATGTCATCTTCATATTTGTCACTCATAGGTTTTCTCCTTTCGGGAACAGGTAACCTGTCCCCTAAGAAAAATATAACAAATACGCCGGATAAATGCAACAAAAAAGGTATCTATGAAAGCTATGAAAACAGAGACTGTGAAAATCAGAATATCGGTCAGAAATATCGTGGAATTCATACTGCGTTCCGGCGATATCGACAACAGATCCGCAGGTACGGATCCAGCCGAAGCAATGCAGGCCGGAACAAGGCTTCACAGGAAGATACAGAAGAGCATGGGCCCGGAGTATCTTGCCGAGGTGCCCTTAAGTATCCTGACAGAGTATGAAAGGGGAGACGTGACCTTCGGGCTTACAGTCGAAGGCAGGGCAGACGGCATATTTGCCGGTGAAAACGGCACGGTTATCGATGAGATCAAATGCGTCATGAGGGATCTTGATCATGTGGAAAAGCCTGTACCCGAGCATCGTTTCCAGGTCATGTGCTATGCCCGTATGGTACTTGCAAACAGGGAGCCTGATGCGGAAAACATCGGTATAAGGCTTATCTACTGCAACATCGAGACAGAAGAAAAGAAATATTTTGAGGAGAGTTTTTCAAGAAAAGAGCTTGAAGACTTCTTTGATATGCTCTGCAGCGAATATGTAAAGTGGGAAGAAAACCGGCACAGATGGGTGAAGAAGCGTGACGAGAGCATAAAGAGCCTTGAATTCCCCTTTGAATACAGGGAAGGACAAAAGAAGCTCGTGACGGACGTGTACAGGAGCATCCTGCGGGGAAAAAGGCTGTTCATCGAAGCTCCAACAGGTGTGGGAAAGACCATCTCAACTGTGTTTCCTGCTGTAAAAGGGTTAGGAGAAGGACTTGCGGAGAAGATCTTTTACAACACATCAAAGACAACTGTGGGCGGTGTTGCCAAGGAGGCTTTTAAGATCCTTGCGGGAAACGGCGCGAAGCTTAAAGTGGTGACTGTGACTGCCAAAGAAAAGATATGTATCCTTGACAAGCCTGAGTGCAATCCAAAGGCCTGTCCGAGGGCAAAAGGGCATTACGACCGTGTGAATGATGCGGTTTTTGATATGATCGTAAACGAGGAGAGCATATCAAGGGAGCTTATCACGGAATATGCTGAAAAGCACAACGTATGTCCTTTTGAAATGTGCCTTGATGTAAGCCTTTGGGCAGATGCCATCATATGCGATTACAATTACGTTTTTGACCCGAATGTGCGCCTTAAGCGTTTCTTTGTGAACGAAAGCACACCGCGGTTTTTCCTGCTTGCGGACGAGGCCCACAACCTTGTTGAACGTGCAAGGAACATGTACAGCGCCGACCTTTGCAAACCGGATCTTCTGATGGTCAAGAGACTTGTAAAAGACCTTGACAGAGGGCTTGTAAGGCTGCTTGATGCGGTTAACAGAAAAATGCTTGCCATGTCAAGAGAATGCGAGAAGTGCAAGGTCCTTACGGACATTGATGAGCTGGCCTTCTCGCTCCTTCATCTGCTCACGCGCCTTGATAAATTCATGCGCGGAAACAGGGAAATGCAGGGACACGAAGAGGTTCTCCGGTTTTATTTTGACCTGAGACATTTTATGAACATGTTTGAGCTGGCAGACGAAAATTTCAGGTTTGTTTCGGATTATGCGGAAGACGGTGCTTTCAGGGTGCGGATCATGTGCATGGATCCTTCTGCAGTCTTAAACGAATGCCTTGAAAGCTTTAAGGCTGCTGTCTTTTTCTCCGCAACACTCCTGCCAGTAAGCTATTACCGTGAACAGCTGGGCGGAAGAGCAGACGACTATGCGGTCTACGCGCCGTCGCCGTTCCTGCCGGAGAACAGGCTTGTGCTCATCGGAAGGGATGTCAGTACGAAATATACAAGAAGGACGGATGCAGAATACAGCAGGATCGCGGATTATATCGAAGCGTTTGTGAATGCAAAGGCCGGAAACTATCTGGTTTTCTTCCCGTCCTACAAAATGCTTGAAACAGTTGGCGAAAAGCTTTTAAACAGGGTGCCGGGGCTTATCATGCAGACACCCGGCATGAATGAAGAAGAACGTGAAGCCTTCATTGCAGGGTTTTCGGACGAAACAGTGAACAGGACAGGGCTGTGCGTACTTGGCGGGATATTCGGCGAAGGCATCGACCTTAAAGAAGACAGGCTCATAGGCGCCGTGATAGTTGGGACAGGGCTTCCCCAGGTATGTGATGAACGTGAACTTTACAAGGATTTCTTTGATGAAAGGAACGGAAACGGATTTGAGTATTCCTACCTGTACGCAGGCATGAACAAGGTTGAGCAGGCAGCGGGCAGGGTCATCCGCACAATGTCTGACAGGGGCGCGATACTGCTGCTCGATGAAAGATTTCTGCAATCTCAGTATCAGAGACTTTTTCCGAGAGAATGGGCGGATCACAGGACGGTCGACCTTGCCGGCATGCAGGCGGAACTTAAAAAGTTCTGGGAAAACGGGGATGCTTGAAACCGGCTGTAAAACCGCGAAAATACGGGGATTTTACCACTGCATATTTTTTGGAAAAAACCGATTGTATTTTCAAAACACTATATATATAATAAAAGCATGTGGAAACACAAACAGAAATAAAAGGAGGAATTGTTATGTTGAATTATTGGCCTTTCGCTGCCAAAGCAAAAGACGGTGTTGTCGGATTTATCATCGCACTTATCATTTTTGTTGTTATTGGTGCTGTAGGAGGATGGATCATCGGTTTCCTTACAGGGCTTGTTCCCAAATTATTAGCCTGGGTTCTCGGAATAGCAGGCAGCATCATCAGTCTGTATTGCTTTATCGGCCTTGTTTTATCTATTCTTGTATTCCTTGGGATAGTAAAAAAATAATTTCAGCCTGTCTTGCGGAGAGGGCCCGGCTCTCTCCGCAGTTTTTAAACTTTTACGGTCGCATGACCTGTATTTATGATATGAGTGCCAAAACTTGAGAGGCACGAAAGGATTTCCATGAAAACAAATACGGTAAAGGGCACCAATGACTGGCTGCCCGCAGAGATGAAACTAAGAGACTATATCCAGAATACGATACTCGAAACGTATCTGAAAAACGGATTTAACCATATAAGCACGCCTGTTATCGAGGATGCGGAAAACCTTGATAAGAGTGAGGGCGGAGAAAACCTTAACCTGATCTTTAAGGTGTTAAAGCGCGGCGATAAGCTTGAAGAGGCTGTAAAAGACATAAGGGAAGGCGGAGACGAAAAAGAGCTTTCCGATATGGGCCTGCGCTATGACCTTACGCTTCCGCTCACACGTTTCTTTGCAAATAACCGCGATAAGCTCGTTATGCCCGCAAAGTGCATCCAGATCGACCGTGTCTACAGGGCAGAGCGTCCGCAGAAGGGGCGCATGCGCGAGTTTATCCAGTGCGATATAGATATACTCGGATCAAAGTCGCCTTGCTGCGAAACAGAGCTTATAAGCGTTACCGCAGAGGCTCTGCTCAATCTCGGGTTCAGGGATTTCAGGATCAGGATAAATGACAGAAGGATACTGCGTGCGGTTCTCGAAGGACTTGGTTTTGCCGCCGATACGCTTGACAGTGTCTGCATTTCCTTTGATAAGCTCGATAAGATAGGCGCTGAAGGTGTAGCTGCCGAGCTTACCGAAAAAGGATTTCCTGAAAAGGCTGTTGAAGGCCTCAAGAACCTGCTTGCAGGCGAGCTTCCCGGCCTTTCCAAGGTCAGAGAGGTGCTTGCGGACACCGAAGACATCGACAGGCTTGAGAGCATCATCGCTTCGGCAAAAGAGCTTGCCGATGGCAGATACGATATAGTATTCGACCTTTCTCTTGTGCGCGGCCAGGGATATTACACCGGCACCGTATTCGAGATCGAAAGTCCGAAGTTCAGGGGAGCGATAGGCGGAGGCGGCCGTTATGACAACCTTATAGGCAAGTTCATAGGCGAATCCGTTCCGGCAGTCGGCTTTTCGATAGGGTTCGAGAGGCTTTTCTCGATCCTTTACGAGACAGGCTACACTATCCCCACCGCAAGAAAACAGGTCGCTCTTATCTTTAAGGAGCAGGATTTTGCGGCAGCGGCTAAAAAAGCCCGGGAACTGCGCGGGGAATATGATGTTTCGCTTTTCGAGTTTCCGAAGAAGCTCGGCAAGTTCTTGGACCGCCTTACAGAGCGCGGTTACTACGGATTTACTGTTTACGGAGAATCAGAGGAGATAAAACTGCTTAGCTGACAGACGGGGGTTTGCATGTATCATTTTATCGTTAATCTGCGCTCAAGGGCCGGACGTGCCGAAAAGGTCTGGAAAACGGTACAGGCCGAGCTTGATGCACGCGAGATCGAGTACAAGGCATACATAACTAAATATTCGGGACACGCAACAAAGCTCGCCGACATGATCTGCTGTGAGTATGACGGCCTGAAGAATATCGTGATGGTTGGCTCGGACGGGACGGTAAATGAGGTGATAAACGGCCTTCATCCGTATTCGGAGGTGCTCCTCGGGTTTATCCCCGTGGGAAAAGGCAACGATCTTGCCAGGGGAATGGGCATTCCGTCGGATCCGGTAGAGGCCCTGAACCGTATCATCGAACCGAAACGCTATCAGTATGTTGATCACGGCGTGCTGAATTTTTATGATGGTACAAAACCGAGGCGCTTTGCCGTAAGCGCCGGAATGGGACTTGACGCCGCCGTATGCAGCGCTGCATCGCATTCCGCGTTTAAGCTCGCGCTCAACAGGATAGGCTTCGACAAACTCGTATACGCCGTTATAGGCATAAAGCAGATATTCAGATATAAGCCCGTTGATGTCGAGATACTTGTGGACGGCATAAAGAAAAGGCGCATCGGCAATATGATCTTTGCGGTTGCCATGATCCAGAAGACCGAAGGCAGCGGGCACAGGCTTGCACCGAAGGCCGATAATGCCGACGGAAAGCTGACGGTGTGCCTGATCCATGATATCTCAAGGTTCAGGATAGCATTGCTGACACCGCTCCTTCTGATGGGGAAGCATACAAAGATAAGAGGCGTGGAGGTCTTTGACTGCACTTCGCTCGAGATCACCGCGGCCGGTAAAGAAGCTGTCCATACCGACGGAGAAATAGCCGGAAGGGACACGCATTTCAGATTTGCGTGCCTGCCGGAGCGCATAAGGATGTTTGTCTGAAGCCGTGAAACCAAAGGAAGAGGATATCAGAATAGAGAGCGACGATATCCGGCTCGTTTACCCGGCACCCTGCTATGTGCCTGATGTAAGGGAGTTTCTGAAGGAATGCCTTAACGCCGGAGAAAAACATATCCAGGGCGGCGGAAATATGGAACATTTCGCACTTTCCGACTGGCTGAAACGCATCAGACTTGAACGGACCCTTCCCGCAACGGAAACAACATCCCCGCAGGAGACTTTCCTTTGCTACCGTGTGTTTGACGGCGCGCTTGTGGGCTGTTGCCAGTTAAGGCACAGTCTTACCGAGAAGACAAGGTATTGCGGAGGGAATGTCGGTTATGAGGTAAGGCCGGCGCTGCGCGGAAAAGGCTACGGAACACTCATATTTGAGGCCGTGCTAAAGCACGCAAGGGAGATAGGCCTGAAGAACCTCAGGGCCGACGTTGACGAGAAAAACGAAAGCTCGGTGCACGTTATCGAAAAATGCGGCGGGAAATACGTTAAGACCAACCTTATCGGTACAGGAAAGTACGTACAGAACGTAAGACAATATACTTTTGAATTATAGACTAAATTTATTGCCGCATCCTGCCGATATAGAGGATGTGGCAAGGGAATGCCGTAAACCCTATGGACGGGGCTTACGGTATTTTTGTGCCCATTTTTAGGTTTATGCCGCTTTTTTTGCGGCTAAAAACAGGTTCGATCGATCGGAAAACCGGCATTAAAAGTTAAGAAAGGAATGCTATGGTTATACAGACATCCAATGTGTCACTGACGTCAAAAAGCTATACGTCGGTGGCAAAGTACGAGTCTGTACGCTATGGGAACGGCTATGGCAGGCAGGTCGCCGGCCTTAAAAGTAGTGCGCCCGCAGCGGACGGATCGACCGGAGAACCCGGAAGACTTACAGATATGAACGAGCTCTACGAGCTGTGCTCCCAGACACAGAAAGACGGGATATTTGAAACGGAACGCGCAAGCGACACGGATGCCTTCGCGGAAAGCCTTGATACAAGGGAACGCCTTGAATACGGCTCTCTTGAAAACATCTTCCGGATACTCAATAAGGACACCGGGACAAAAACCGTTACGGTAAAGGACCTTCTTGAGATAATCCTTGAGAGGTTACGACAGAAGGCAGACGTTTTGCTAAAAAAACATGCGGACCGCAGCATTGCGGGAAGCGGCGGGAACATTATGGCGGGATTTGCGCCGGGAAGCGGTCTTAGTCTTATGGGAGAGCATTTCCCGGGTGCTTTGGGAGAAAGATACGTGAACATGGAGGTCACAAAGATAACGGCCTATACAGAGTCGACCTCCTTTGAGAGTATGGGAACCGTAAAGACCGCAGACGGAAGAGAACTCGATTTTTCACTTTCTTTCGCTAAAACACAGCGTTTTGAAGAAGCAACAAATGTGACCATAAACTACAAGGAGCTGTACCTTACGGATCCGCTCGTTATCAATCTGAATGATGATATTGCGGATGTTTCGGATAAGAAGTTCCTGTTTGACATCGACACCGACGGTGAGGAGGACAACATTTCACTTCTCGGGAAAATGAGCGGCTTTCTCGCTCTTGACCGCAACGGCGACGGCAGGATAAACGACGGAAACGAGCTTTTCGGCGCAAAGACGGGAGACGGTTTTAAGGAACTTGCGGTCTTTGACCTTGACGGCAACGGCTGGATAGATGAGAATGACGAAGTATTTGACAGGCTGAGGATATGGACTAAGAATGATGACGGCAGCGACAGGCTGGTGGCTCTCGGCGTTTCGGGCATAGGCGCGATCTACCTCGGGAACGTTGATACGGAGATCAAGGCAGTCTCGCCTTCAAAAGACTTAAACGGGATCGTCCGAAAGACAGGGCTATACCTGCGCGAGGACGGCACGGCAGGGACCATACAGCATGTGGATCTTGCAAAAGAAATGAAGACGGCATGAATACGTGGAAACAATAAGCTGTTTTCCGTGGAAACAATATGTTTATCAGATGATCATTAAGCTTTCCATACGGAAAAATGTTGGTTTTTGCACGGAATACTGTTAAGTATTCGTTGAAGTGTTCCGATATCTTTTATGAGGCAAAGGAGTGCCGTAAGATCCACGGAACGGATATTACGGCATTTCTTTGCTTTAAATCAAGAAATATCAAAAAAAATATTTGAAATTTATGGCTAATCGGATATAATAAAACGGATGGTATAGTGAAGAGGTCTGTTTATCTGTTTTTGGGGAAAGACGTCCCGTTGTACCGGAATTTTTGGGGACATGAAAGGAGCCGTTTTATTATGTTTGGCAGTGATATCGGAGTCGATCTTGGAACAGCAAGCGTACTCGTTTACATCAAAGGAAAGGGTGTTGTGCTCAAGGAGCCGTCTGTAGTGGCTTTTGACCGTGATACCAACAAGATCAAGGCGATTGGTGAAGAAGCCCGCCTCATGATCGGCAGAACGCCCGGAAACGTCATTGCGGTCAGACCGCTCAGACAGGGTGTTATATCGGACTACACAGTAACCGAAAAAATGCTTCGTTACTTTATCCAGAAGGCTACAGGCAAGAGGAACTTCCACGGTGTGGTAAGTATCTGCGTTCCGAGCCAGGTAACCGAAGTTGAGAAAAAGGCCGTTGAAGATGCGGCTTACCAGACAGGCGCAAAGAGTGTTGCGATCATTGAGGAGCCCATTGCGGCAGCCATCGGTGCGGGCATCGACATTTCCCGTCCTTGCGGCAACATGATCGTTGATATAGGCGGCGGTACAACGGATATAGCCGTTATATCGCTCGGCGGCACCGTTGCAAGCGCCTCCATTAAGGTAGCGGGAGACGATTTTGACGAAGCTATCGTCCGCTACATGAAAAAGAAACATAATCTTCTTATCGGTGAGAGAACCTCCGAAGATATCAAGATGAAGATAGGCTCTGCATACAGAAGACCCGAAACGGTCGCTATGGATGTAAGAGGCCGTAACCTCGTAACAGGTCTTCCCAAGACCATTTCCGTTACATCAGAGGAGACGGAGGAAGCGCTCCGCGAGTCAACGACTCATATCGTTGATGCGGTACACAACGTGCTTGAGAAAACTCCGCCCGAACTTGCAGCGGATATCGCGGACAGAGGCATTGTTATGACAGGCGGCGGAAGTCTTCTCTATGGTCTTGACGAGCTCATCGAATCGAAGACGGGTATCAGGACGACAACAGCCGAGGATCCTATGACTGCGGTTGCGATCGGTACCGGTAAATATGTTGAGTTTTTAAGTGCCAGAAAAGACAAGGCCTGACAGGTAACCTGCGGTCCAAAGTCGGAAAGGAAAGCGAATGATAAGAGGACTGTATACGGCGTGGACAGGTATGTACAACGAGCAGAAGCGCCTTGACGTTCTTTCAAACAACCTTGCCAACTCGGCAACCGTGGGATTTAAGAAGGAGGGGGCTACAAGCCAGTCCTTCGATGATGTTTTGACAATACGCGCAAAGAACAACGAAGAACCTATGGGCGGCGGCACCATCGGTACAATGAGCCTCGGAGTAAAGGTTGGCGAGGTTTATACCGATTACGGACAGGGCGCCGTCAGGGAGACCGGAAATCCTTTTGATCTTGCTCTTGAGGGAGACGGGTTTTTCGCCATCGAATATACTGACAAAAACGGCGCTGTGACAACGCGCTATACAAGAGCCGGCGAGTTCAACATGACAAGGGACGGCTATATAACAACGGCAGACGGGCAGCATGTGCTCGGACAAGCCGGTGTGCTGCAGGTACCGATCGATGCCTCTGAGATAGTCATCGACACGGAAGGCCGCGTTTTCGCGGACAGCGAGCTTATCGACACCTTAAGGCTTGTGGATTTTGAGAACTACGATTTCTTAAAGAAGTTCGGAGAGACCATGTATATGCCGGTAAACGGTGCAACGGAGAAGCCCGCGGATGTTCGCGTGCTGCAGGGCTATACCGAGCAGTCGAACGTTAATGTCATTAAAGAGATGGTTGATATGATCACGATCACAAGGGCCTACGAGGCGAACCAGAGAGTCATCCGCTCTCTTGATACGCTTCTTGATGCTGATATAAACAGCGTCGGCAGGGTACAGTGACGCCTTAAAGAGTTACGGAGGATATAAGGTATGATGCGTTCTTTGTGGACTGCGGCATCGGGTATGATCGCCCAGCAGACCAATGTTGACAATATTTCAAACAACATCGCAAATGTAAACACAAACGGCTTTAAGAAGCAGTCAACACAGTTCCAGTCGCTGCTCTACTCTAAGCTGCAGAGAAAGGTAACGGACAACAACGGCGACCCCAAGCCCGTCATCGGACAGGTTGGCTCGGGCGCGCGTGTTTCCGGTCTCGTTTCGAGATTTACACAGGGTAACCTTACAGACACGGGTAACCCTTACGATTTAGCCATTGACGGCGCAGGCTTCTTTGTTGTGCAGCTCCAGAACGGGGGTATCGGCTATACAAGGGACGGCGCCCTGAACATGAATATAGACACGGACGGAGTTACGCTTTCAACATCCGCGGGCGCTGCCCTTCTTGACATCAACGGCGAGAAGGTTTCGGTGCCGCCGGAAATGGACGTGCAGAAGATATCCATAGACAGCTACGGCAATCTCTGCTATCCCGACGAAAACAACAATCCCGCGCCGATAGGCGTGCAGATAGCGCTTGTACAGTTCAATAACCCGGCAGGCCTCGAGAAGGCAGCAAACTCCATTTTCCTTGAGACCGACAACTCGGGCGCACCGCGTTACGAAGACAACGATCCCGCGTTAAAGCACAGCAACATAGTAACGGGATACCTTGAAGCCTCAAACGTACAGGTAGTCGACGAAGTAGTAAACCTCATCGTGGCACAGCGTGCCTACGAAATGAACTCCAAAGCAATACAGGCATCCGACGAGATGCTTCAGCAAGCTAATAACCTGAGAAGCTAAAGCAAGTAGCTGCTTATGGTAACAACAGGCTTTGAGCCTTTCGAAAGCTTGCTTTCGGAAAGGCGAAAAAGACTGGTGTTTACCGCGAAGCGGTACGCCGCGCAGCCCACATGAGCAAGCCGCGAAGCGGGTTGCGAATGAGGGCAAGCGGAGCATAAGCAGCGTAATCACATCACATATTAGGGAGGCCCCATGAGCATTTCCATCGGCTCCGATTATATGAATATGTATGCCGCGCAGGCTAAATCCAACGAAACAAAGTCTGCTTCGGAAAAGCTTTCCTCAAAGCTTAACAATCTTAACGGCGCCACAGATGAGGAAATGCTTGAAGCATGCAAGGACTTTGAGGCGTATTTCGTTGAAAAAGTCATTAAGATGATGCATGATAGCGTAAAGAGCGAGGAAGAGGAGCAGAACCCGTATCTGCAGCAGTTCGGGGATATGCGTTACGAGGAATTCGCAAAGAAGATCACCGAATCCGGACAGCTCGGGATCGCGCAGCAATTGTTCGAAGCTATGAAGAGAAAC
>JAEEGL017070220.1_pt1 | contig 32818 bp, 28 predicted proteins | sample 9134231 | NCBI WGS metagenome assembly JAEEGL01 (sample SAMN16246548, study PRJNA631951) | gut metagenome | biome: gut microbiome; feature: rumen; material: fiber-attached | host: Bos | place: Iran: Karaj | collected 2018-10
AGATCGGTACTAACTTCACTATCGTCAAGAGCAACTTCGTTCATATGAAGGATGAACTTGAAAAATTAGGGGTGAATAAAGTCGATGGAGTTTTATTTGACTTAGGTGTATCTTCTCCTCAATTGGATGATGGGGAGAGGGGTTTTTCGTATCATGTTGATGCTAGACTTGATATGAGAATGGATCAGAGTCAAAAACTATCGGCATATGAAGTTGTTAATAACTATAGTAAGGAAGATTTACAAAGAATTTTCTTTCAGTATGGTGAAGATAAATTTGCAAGTAATATTGCAAAGAAAATAGTGGAGTATCGAAAAAACAAATCAATTGAGACAACGCTTGAATTAGTGGAGATTATAAAAAGTGCTGTACCAATGAAGTTTCGCATTGATAAACATCCAGCTAGACAGATATTCCAAGCGATTCGCATTGAAGTGAATCATGAATTAGATGTGTTAGAACCAGCACTTCTGCAAGCAATGGATTTATTAAATGTAGGTGGACGCATTGCTGTTATTACCTTCCATTCTTTAGAAGATCGCTTGGTTAAAAAATTATTTCAGGAAAAATGTGCGATAGATGATAAGGTTAGGGGCTTACCCAATATTCCGGATGAATATTTACCGGATTTTAAATTAGTCGTCAATAAGGCCATTGTTCCAAGTGAAGAGGAATTAGAAAAGAATCCTCGTGCTAGAAGCTCTAAGCTTCGGGTGATAGAAAGAGTAAAGTAGGAGATGAAAAAATGGGAAAGGTGAAAAAGCGAGTAAAAATGTCAAAATTTGAAAAACTATTGTACTCATTGGCAATTTTCTTGCTAGTGATTGCTCCTGTTTCCATTGTATTTTCAAAAGCAACCTTAGCTCAAATCAATTTTGAAGTTGAAAAGCAGAAGAAGGAAATTGAACAGCAGAAAAAGACGAATGAGTCTATTGCGATGACAATTGATGAATTAGCTTCCTTAACAAAGATTCAAGCAGTTGCAGAAGAACAGGGTTTGCGTTATAATAATGATAATATAAAGTCTGTTATAGAAGATAACTAATTAGGAAGTGATATCTTGAAAAAAAAGAAGAGAAAAAACAATATTATGTATTCTAAGTTGTTTATTTTTGGTTCTCTTCTTTTATTTTGCCTAATGATAGGAAGAGTTGTACAACTTGGATTATCTAGTAAGATTGATGGCATTGATATTAAAGAATTAGCAAGTAAACGTATTACAAAAACAGAAATACATGAAGCTCAAAGAGGGACTATTTATTCTGCTAATGGAGATGTTCTTGCTCAAAATGTTGCTTCTTATACTTTGATTGCTTTTTTAGATCCAAAAAGAACGACAAATCCAAAGAAGCCTCATCATGTTGTAAATAAAGAAGAGACTGCAGAAAAGTTAGCTCCTATATTAGGAATGGAGAAGGATGAAATTCTTCATTATTTAAATAAAGAAGGTTTATACCAAACTGAGTTTGGTTTAAAAGGAAAAGGTTTAACAGAACTTGTTAAGAACCAAATAGATGATCTTAATCTTCCAGGATTAGGTTTTATAGAAAGTTTTAAACGTTATTATCCAAAAGGAGATTTTGCTTCTTATATTATTGGATATACGAAGACAGATGAGAATGGAACAACTAAGGGAGAAATGGGTATTGAAAAACAATACAATGAAATTCTAAAAGGAGAAGATGGATATACTCAATATCAAAAAGATTTAAAAGGATATCGTATTGCGAATACTCCTATTATTGAAAAAGAGGCTGTTCAAGGAAAAGATGTTTATTTAACTATTGATTCCAATATTCAATTCTTTATTGAACAAGCTATTAATAATGTCGATAAAGGTTATGATTGGGAATGGTTTACGATTACCATTATGGATGCTAAGACGGGTGCTATTTTAGGTACCAGTACTTCTCCATCTTTTGATCCTAATATTCGAAATATTACAAATTATATGGATATCTTTTCTCAAACTCCTTATGAACCAGGAAGTACTATGAAAACATTTACTTATATGGCTGCTATGGAAAATGGAGTTTATGATGGAAATGAAACTTATAAATCTGGTACTTTTGTAACAACAGATGGTACTGAAATTGGTGACTGGAATCGTGATGGTTGGGGTGTTATTACTTTTGATAAAGGATATGCTATGAGTAGTAACGTTGCCGTTATTAATATGATTCATCGTCATATGTCTAGTTTGATGTTACGACAATATTTTAAGAAATTAGGTTTTGGTAGAAGAACTGGAATAGAATTACCAAGTGAATCTAAAGGAAATCTAGAATTTAAATATGAGACAGAAGTTTATAATGCTGGATTTGGACAAGGTATTATGACAACTCCTGTACAAAATGTAAAAGCATTAACTCCTCTTACTAATAATGGTATGTTATTAAAACCATATTTGGTTTCTAAAATTGTAGATAGAGAAACTGGAGAAGTTGTTTTAGAAAACAATAGAGAAGAAATTGAAAGAGTTGCTAGTGAGGCAACCGTTCAAAAGATGATTCAATTAATGGATGATTGTGTGAATGGTCAAGGAAATACTGGTGCAAGATTTAGAGTAAATGGGGGAGAATTAATAGGAAAAACTGGTACTGCTCAAATTGCAAATACCAATGGTAGAGGATATATTGCCGGAGTTGAAAATGTTATTTCTTCTTTTTCTGGAATCTATCCCAAAAGTAATCCTCAGATAATTATTTATGCATCTGCATCTCGTCCTTCTGGTGGTAGTCAATTACCAATTAGTAATTCTGTAAAAGAAATAGTTGAAAATATTTCTAAATATTATGGTAATAGCGATAGTAATACTTCTACGATAGTTGTAAATAATTATACGATTCCTAACTTTATTAATAAAAAAGTTGATAATGTAAGAGTTCAATTGGATTCTGTTGCAGTACCTTATGTGATATTAGGAGGAGGAAGTAAAGTTGTAAAACAATCTCCTAATTATCAAGATATTATCACTACGAATGAAACGATATATTTAATTACAAATGATGATAATCTTACCATTCCAAATGTTGGAGGCCTATCTTCTAAAGTTGCAAAAGACATTCTACAAAAAATGGGTGTTAAAGTAAATTTAGAGGGAGTAGGATATGTAGTTGGTCAATCTGTTCCAGAGGGAACTCCTATTACAGAGGGAATAGAGATTAATTTACAATTATCTCCTAAGTTTGCAGCGGAGTAGGTCTATGGAGAAAAAATTACGTATTTTATTTGAAGTAGGATTTGTTCTTGCTTTGGTAGGTTATTATATTATTAAAGTAATGCTTCCAGAATACCGAGAACGATATGGCTCTAGTGATACTTTTTTACGTACGAAGAATTATCACAATATGTATGAGATGAAAATTGATCAATCCGTACATTTTGCTTTAGTTTTAAATGATAAAAAACAAATCTATCATATTTTCTTCTTTAATAAAGAGGCAAAAGTTTTGTATAATAGAGGTATAGAAAATCATTCGATAGAAGATGCTCTTCATAAGACAATCTCTTTATTAGTAGAAAGAGGATATTTAAAAGAAGATTCTATTATTACACTAATTCGATTTGGAGAAGGGAATTATTCTGAATTTTTAACAAGTTTATATTCTAATTTGGAAGAGTATCATATTGAAAAGAATGTTATAGAAAAACAACATTCATTAGAACAGTTAGCACAGGAATTACATGTTGAAGGGAATAGTAATACTGAAATACTTAGAAATTTAGATTATTATTCCAAAGAAATGATTGGTTTTTTAACTGATGAAGTAGAAAAAGAAGATATGGATACTTTAGAATATTCCAAATCTGTTTATCAAAAACTTATGAATTATATTGAAGAAAAGAATCTTGATTCTTTTGAAAAAGAGAATCCTCCTTTTCCAATACAAATGATTCCAGCTGATCAAGAAGAAATATATCCTACGGGAAATAGTTGGTATTCTTATCAAGATGGAAAGTTAAATGCTTATATAGAGTTTTCAAAAGACAATGAACGATATGGATATTGTTTTCAAGGATCGATAGATTCTTATAAAAAAGGGGAATGCTAAATGAAAAGTTTTAATTCCATACGAAATAGTTTGGTCTTGATACTATGTGTTACTCTAGTTTTCTTGAGTATTGGTTTTATTGTGCTTTCGATGCAATTAAAGAAAGAAAAAGAAAAAGAAGAGAGTTATCAAGTGACTTTTTCTAAAGTAGAAAAAACTTCTTCTGTAAAAGGAAGTAGTAAAGATCCAGAAGGAAAAGTTGAAATCATAGACAAAGGATTAAGTCTAGATATGGAATTTCAAATGAATGCTAGTCATGATGAACTTACTTATGTTGCAACGATAGAAAATACTGGTACTATGACTGCAGAAATAATTGGTTTAACAAAAAGCCCTAATTATTCAGAAGAGAGATTTCAAAAAATGATTTCTCCTATTATGATTACTTTGGGAGAAATAGAAGGAAAAATAGTTCCTCCAGGAGATAGTATTTCTTTAAAAATTATTGTTTATTATCCTCCTAGTAGTGATTCTAATACTCCTAAAACCATTCCTCTTAAAATAGGATTACTTACAAAATCATATGAATAAAAGAACCAGTAATGGTTCTTTTTCTATGGTTGAAAAATAATTGTTTTTAAGATACAATATTATAAGAAATATAATGATTATTAGGACGTGATGATATGAAATCGAAAAGAAAAATTATTCTTTTTGCCATATTGTTATTTATATTTGCATTACTCTTTTTATGGGTGGGTTTTTATTTTAATAAATTATCAAAATCTTCTTATATTATGGGTACTATTATTGATGAAGTAAATAATTCTATTCATTCTTATGTTTATCCAAATGAAGATATTTTTATTGGTGATGAATTTACTATTGATGGAACAATGCAGTTTGATATTACTTCTGATACGTATAAAGAAAAAGCTTTAACAGATCCAGAAGCTTTAAAGAAATCTCATATGATTGATAATTTAGATCAAATGCAAAATCATTTCTTATTGAAACAAAAGCCAAAAACACAAGAAGCTTATGCTGAATTTGAATCTAAAATTGGAGAAGAAAATTTAATTCATCAAAAAGTATTAATTCAAAATGCTACAGAGTATTATTTTATAGAAGATATCGTTAAGAATTATATTAATGATGGTACTTGTAATTATTTTGAAACCATCCATGAAGATGTTACAACACAAGATAATATTGATTATTTGTATTCTTTCTTTTTTGAAGCTTTAAAAGACAGTTTAAAAGAAGAGTATTTTGAACGTTATGAAAGAGTAGAAAAAATAAGAGATAAAGAGGAAAATACTACTTTAATTGTTTTACGATTAGATGATAAGAGAATTCATTCTATTTTAGAAGATGTGTTAGAGTCTTTTAAAAAGGACGAGAAAGCAAAGAAGATTTTAGAGAATTATTATCCTGATTATTTGAAATGGAAAATTTCAAAAGAAAAAGATTTCTTAGGAAAAGAAGAATCTTATACCATATCTATTTATACTTCTCATTTCTTAAATAAACCGTTAAAGTATGAAATAGTTCACTTAAATGGAGAAGAGAAAGAGTCCTTTATCTTAGAAGGAAGTATGGATAAAGGAGAAGCTTATTATGTTGTAAATGATCATGTGAAATATCAATTCGATTGTGTTAAAAAAGAAAATAGTTATGATTTTCAAATTCAAGATGCTTTAGGTAATTCTATAGGAGAAGCTAGATTTGAAAAAGATAAATTAAGTCGTACTTTTAATTATTCTTTTGATTATGAAAATAAAAAATATGATTTAATTTTCTCTTCTAAATATACAGATGTTAAAAACAAGAAAGCATGGAAAAATACGAAGAAAATGTCTTTTAAATTTGTAGAAGATAAAAAGAATGAATTAAGTGGAGATATTGTGATTCAAATGAATGCAGAAAATATTGCAAAGATTGAAGAAGATGTTTCTATGGCAACCCTTGCTTCTCATTTAGGAGACGAAGAAAAACAAAAGATTGATACTTTATGGGATTCTATTAAGAGTAGAATGGAGAAATAATAGGAGGATTTATGGCTGAGAAAAAGAAAAGTAAAAATACAAAAACTATTAAAAAGACTAGTTCTACAGACAATAGGAAAAAGACTAAGAAAGTTGTAAAAGAAGTAGAGAAGGAGAAAACTTTTAAAGAAATCGTTACTTCTGTTCCATTCTTAGTAGGAGTGTTTGTTTGTTTAATTTTATTGATTGCTTTTTTAGGAGTTTTAATATATCAGAAAGAGCAAAAAAAGAAAGAAGAATTTGATGCTCATATTACAATTCCTGTTTTAAAAGTTAGTTCTAATTTTGAATTTGGAGTAGATGCATCCTTATTACTTCAAGAAGATAATCAAGAATATATTTTTAAAGTAGTTAATTATCGTAATGATGAAATGGCAAAAGAAGATGTACCATATATGATTGTTGTTGAAAATCCAACAAATGCTGTTATAAGTCTTACAAAAGGTGATGATAAAACAGATTTGATGGTAGATCAGAAGAAGACAGAATTACAAGAATTTATGCCTATATCAGAAGAAAAACAAGAGTTCTATTATCACTTGAAAATAGAGTCTCATGGAAAATTAAAATTGAATGATTTTATATCTATTCAAATAGTGAGTTAAAAGGCTAAAAAAAAGGCCTTTTTTCTTGTTTATTAAATTGACTTTTAGGGGTGTTGATGGTAAACTAAAATAGTATAATAGAGATATATTGGAGGAATGGCTATGGATTATGATATGGAAGAGGAAAAAGTAACAATTGAAAGAGATGGCAGGACCATTGAATGTGATGTTTTGTTTACTTTTGATTGTGAGGATACAATGAAATCTTATATTGGTTATACGGATCATAGTATTGCTAGTAATGGACGTAAAAATATATATGTTTCTTCTTACGATCCTTTTAAACCTGTCCTTCAATTAGAAAATGTAACGGATGAGAAAGAGTTGCGTATGATTCATGAAGTCTTACAAAAACTTGATCAAAGTGTAGAATAGGAGGGAATTGTATGGACGATATAATTTATGAAGAAGAACCAGTAAGAGAAGAAATATTTTCTGGTACATTTATTTTAGATGGCCATATGAGTGAAATTGAACAAAGAAATAAAATTCTTAAAATGATGGAAGTTGCTGGTGTAACCGTTGAAGATCCAGATTCTCTAGAAATTGGCTTTGATGGAGCAGAGGATAATGAAGGATTATCTGAAACTCAAACAAGTCGTTTTCATGTTTTCCAAAACGTAACCAAGAAAGTACCTTATCGAGTTACAAAGGAAGAAGTATTTCAAGGAAGTTTAATATTAGATCCTATTCGTATTTCTCCTGAAGAACAAAAAGAAAAAATCTTCAATATGATGAGATTATCAGGAGTAGAAGTAGGAGATACCAATTCTTTAGAGATTGGTTATGATGGAGTAGAAGATAATGATGGATTATCTGAAACACAAACCTCTCCTTTTGTCGTATATCGTGTTCATAAAGATAAAGTAGAAGATTCAGTTGCTCCTAGAGCAAAGGAAGAATTAGAAAAATCTTTAGAGGATATTAAAAAATTACGTGGTAGATTAGAATCAATCGTTGATAGTGAAGAAAGATTAAAGCTAATCCAAGAGTTAACTCAAAGAACTGAGAATTTAGCAAAAGAAGTTGGTAGTGATACTTTATCTCGAGAAGAAGTTTCTCAAGACTTTAAGGATATTGATGAACAAATTGCTGCCTTACAAAAATCTTTAAAAGATGCTGCAAAAGAATATGAAGAATCTTTCCATCGTATGGAAGCTATCTTAGATGAACAAGCAAAACGTTTTGAAAATGAAAATCTAACAGAAGAAGAATTAGATGCATTAAGAGAAGAATTTGCTCATCGTAAGATGGAAGAAAATGAGAAGTCTGCTCAAATTAGAAAAACGATTGAAGAACAAAAGAAATTACTTACTAATTTAAAACGTAAGAAAAATAAATTAGAAAAAGATGTTGATTTGGCAGAAGATTTAGGTATTTCTTTACCTGATTTTAAAGAAATATCAGATGTTTTACAAAAGAGAAATGTTATGAATGCTATTCTAGATCAAAAAGGTTTAGAAGATGTTGTAGATAAAAAAGCTAGTGAACGTACAGAAGAAGAAAAGAAAGAAATTAAGAAAGCAAAAGAAGAAGTTGTAAAAGAGATTAGTGCAGCTAAGAAAGAAAAGAAGGAAGCTTCTATTCTAGATTTAATTGAAGCTTTATATTCTGTACAAGTTCAATATACACAAGGAAAGCCTCCTAGAGTTTTACTTGTTAAGGAAAGTCAACTAGATCAAATTAAGAAAAATGTTGAGAAAGTTCCTGAAAGAATTGTAGGAGATGCTAAAGTATATGATTATCATCCAGAAGAAATACCAGTTGATTTAGCAGAAGCAGAAATGAATTATCATAGAGAAGAAGTATTTAGTGGAACTTATATTCTTGATGGTGAAAGAATGAGTGAAGCAGAACAACGTAAGAAAATTTTTGATATGATGAGAATTGCTGGTATTGAAGTAGAAGATGAATCAGAATTCGAAATTGGTTATGAAGGAGTAGAGGATAATAATGGATTATCTGAAACTCAATCAACTAAGTTTGTTGTATATCGTAAGATAAAAGATGAAAAGAAAGTAGAAACAAAAGAAACTGAACCAAAAGTAGAAGTTGGTGATTTAGATTCTAGAGGATTTGATGAGAGAATTGTATTCTTTAGAGATACCGCTAATAACAATAAGATTTATGTAAGAGATTATGTTATTAAGAGATTTAATATTGTTCCTGCTAGTGAAGAAGTAAGAATTGAAGAATCTCTATGTTATCAAATTGAAAATGATGATGCTGAATTTATTTTTGGAAATCAAAATAATAATTATTCTCCATACTTTGTAGAATCTCGTGATATTACTCTTCCAAAAGAAGAAGTAGTAGAAGATATTCCAGAAGAGAAAGTAGAAGAAGAAATTGTTATTTATCATGATGCTGATAATAATCAAGAAAAATATGTTAAGCAAGAAACTATCGTTCGTTTCAATTTAGTACCTCAAAGTGATGCTACACAAATAGATGGAGAAAACTACTATCGAGTTAGTGAAGATGATGCAGCTTTTGTTATTAAGAATCAACAAAATAATTATTCCCCTTACACAGTTCTTTATAAAGAAGCTCGTTTAGGAGCAAGAGTAGAAGAAGAGGAAATTACTCCTCCAGTTCGTGAAGAGAGAAAAGAATTAGTAGAAAGAATTACGATTTATCGTGATTTAGATAATAATAATGAAGTATATGTTAAGAAGTATGTTGTAGAACGCTTTAACTTTGTACCTATTAGTGATCAAGTTAGAATCGATGGAGCCGTTTGTTATAGAATTGAAAATGAAGACGCTGGTTACTTGATTACAAATGCAAATAACGGATATTCTCCTTATGAAATTGATGTTCAAGATATTGAATTAGGTAAGAGAGTAGTCGTTGATGATTATGTTCAAAAATTAGATGTTAATGATTTAGTTGAAAAAATTGTCATCTATCGTGATGTTAGTCATGACAATGATTATTATGTTAAGAAATATGTATGTACTCGTTTCAATATTGTTCCAACAGGACCAGAAGTACGTATTATGAAAGCTGCATGCTATAAAGTAAATGCAGAAGATATTGATTTCATTATTCGAAATGCTCATAATAATTATTCTCCATATGAAGTTGAAATTGTTGACTTTAGTCTTGAAAAAGATGTAGTGGATAATAAAGAAATTTTCCATAATGATGGATTACTTGAAAAGATGACGATTTATCGTGATCTTGATCAAAATAATCAAATCTATGCTAAGAAATATACAGTAGTTCGATTTAATGTTGTTCCTACTGGACCAGAAGTAAGAATTCATGGATTCTTATGTTATCCAATTTCTGAAGAAGATGCTATGTTTATGGTAAGTAATCAAGGTAATGGTTATTCTCCATATGAATTAGAGATTGAAAACATTCATCTTTCAGAAGTTAAGGATGATGAAAGAGTTGTTAAGGTTACTCCAGTAGATGAAAAGAGTGAGGAACCTCCTGTCAAAGAAACTCCAGTAGAGGAGAAGACGGAAGAACCTCCTGTCAAAGAAACTCCAGTTGAGAGAGAAGAAGAAAAATCAGAGATTGTATTATATCAAAATCCTGAAGATTCTAGTTTATTCTATGCTAATAAATCTACATTAACAAGATTTGGTATTTTCCCATCTGGTGTTCCAGTTGAAATTGAAGGAGAAAAGTATTTCCCAATTCGTTTGGAAGATGAAAAGAGAATTCGTGATTTCATCAATCAACATACAGAAACAAATACAAGAGTTGTTTATCGTGAAATTCCAAAAGCAAAAGAAGAAGTTCCAGTAGAAGAAGATAATAAAGAACCTACTTATGATAGTATTATGGAGAAATTATTTATTACTCCAAATGAAGTAGGTGCTTCAAGATATACTGCTTCTAATATTCATCCAACTAGACAGTTTGAAGAAGAATTAAAAGATGGAGAATGGGCATATAATATTGTTCATTTCTTAACGAGTCTTAGAAGAGTATCTAGTGATTTCTTAAAGAAAGTATCTAGTAAGCTATTAGGAACTAGAGAAGGAAAGAATTCTATGAATGCTTTCCAAAGAAAAGTTGATTCTTTAACGGAACAAGAAATTGAAATATTATTAAAAGAATATCAAGATTCTCATGCTGCTTATGAAGTAAATCAAATGATTGTTGAGAGAATTCATGAATATTTATATGATAAGATGTCTAAGTATGAAAGAAATATTTGTGATGAATATGAATCTTTATATACTTTATTAGGACAAATTAGAGTCATTGAAGAAACTCTAAGAAATGGTGGTTTATCTGAAAGAGCAAATATTTGCTTTAGAAGAGAAAGAGATAATAAATTAATTATTGCCGCTGAAATTGTTAAGAATATGGCAAAAGAAAGAGAAGAAATTCAAGGATTGTTAGGAGATAACTTAACAGATTTACCTGAATTATCTCGTTATCCATTTGCAATGCTTCCATATGGTAGAGATCTTCCAAAAGAGTATCAAAATCGTTTAAGAGATTATCAAGAAGGATTTAGAGATGCTGTAAACCGTAATAGTATAGAAGATATTGTTTCTAACTTTATGGGAATGGAAAGTTGCTATTACCAAAGTAGTGATGTTGCTGTTCGAATTGTAGACTCTGGAGAAGTTGGAACAAAATTCTTTGCTCCAGTAGTAGAAGAGTTTGGATTTAAGGATGATTCTTTTGAAAGAGATTTATTCCGTGTAGCAACAGCTTCTTCTGTTGTAGTACATGATATCGAATTAAATCAAAAGAATCGTATTAATCACGAAGTAGCTTCTCCTGCTTATGTTGTTCGTATGGATAGCTTTAATAGTAATAATATCAGAAGAGAAAATCTTTCTTCTCCAGAAGTAGATAGAGAATTAGATAAGATTCTTCTTGAATATGGTAGTGGTACAATGAGTCAAGAAGAAGCTTTATATCAATTAGATAAAGTTTCTAGACGTAATCAAAGCTTACTTGTAAATGCCGTAAATGAAATAATTGCTGCTTTAAAGCCATATGCTGCATTACATCCTGAATTTGATTTTGAAAAAGTTCATAATGCTTTAGAATATGTCATTGCTCATCCTGAATGTATTGGAAGTAACAGTGATAAATATCAAGATGTTCTTGGAGAATGCTTATATGGATTACCAAAAGACTTGTTATCTTGCTTAATCTCTTGTGCTTCTGCTGTTACATTAGCTCATGATGTTGATCAAACAATGAGAAAGAAATATCAAATCAATGAGTTATCTGATATGTTTAAAACACCTGTAGAAGAAGAAATTCATCCTGAAAAAACATTATAAAAGATATTAGAATTTCTAATATCTTTTTTTTTGAAAGAATGATATGATAATGATGAGGTGATAATATGAAGATTATAAAATGCCATAGTGGTAATATTATGATGGTTTTGAAGGAAGTAGAAAATGTTGATGATAAGATTTTAAAATCAAATGATGTTGATGCTGCTTTTGAAAAACATGTTCCTCAATATGAAAAAAAAGATGATCAAGTAGAAATCTTTGTGAATCATGTTATGGAAGAAGATCATTATATTGAATGGCTATTAGTAGATTATGGAACAGAACAAATTATCAAACATTTTCTTCCAGGGGATGATCCTAGAATGGTAGTGGATTATCAAGATGGAATGAAAGCATATAGTTATTGCAATAAACATAGTCTATGGATGAATGGAGATATCAAATAATGGAGAAAAAAAAGAAATCTCTAGGAGCTCTTTTAGCGGGAATACTTGTTATTCTCTATTTTGGATTCTTTTTATTCATTTCTATTTCAGGAGGTTTGTTTACTGATCCAGAAATTCCAAAATTTGTTATTATCATTATCTTATTTGCTTTCTTACTTCCTATTATTGGTGTCATTATAGCTCTTGTATCTCGTATGAGAGAAATTAATAGTGGGGAAGAAGAGGAAGCTAAGAAATATTAGGAGGTATTTATGTTATTAGTTACGACAGATCAACTAGAAGGACATACCATTAAAGAATCTTTAGGTGTTGTGAAAGGTGAAATTGTTCAATCTAAAAATTTAGGAAGAGATTTCATGGCTGGTATGAAAACTTTGGTTGGAGGAGAAATCAAAGGATATACAGAAATGATAAGAGAGGCAAGACAAATTGCTACAAAAAGAATGGTAGAAGAAGCAGAAGCTTTAGGAGCAGATGCAGTTGTTGGACTACGTTATGGATCTTCTGCTGTTATGCAAGGTGCTGCTGAAATTATTGTTTACGGTACAGCTGTTAAATTAAAATAAAGCAAAGAAATTTGCTTTTTTTCTTGACAATTATTTTTATCTATGGTAAGTTGAGTACGACGTTTTTGCAATTTAGTCAGATATCATATGCCCCCGCATCATGAATATGTGGCTTTTTTGCGTTGAAAGGAGTGTGAAATAAAAAATGTCATTCATCAAGGTGAATCAGATATCGAAAACTTTTCGAGTCGCTAAGAAAAAGAGTGGACTCAAGGAATCTATAAAGTCTTTCTTCAAGAGAGAGTATATAGATGTCAAAGCCGTAGAGGATGTTTCTTTTTCGATTGAAAAGGGCGAAATTGTTGGTTACATTGGACCAAATGGAGCAGGTAAGAGTACTACCATAAAAATCCTTAGTGGAATTCTAGTTCCGGATAGTGGAGAATGTACCATACATGGAATGACCCCTTGGAAAGATCGAGTAAAGTACGTCAAAAATATCGGAGTTGTATTTGGTCAGAGAAGTCAACTTTGGTGGGATATTCCTGCTGAAGATACCTTTGATCTTCTACGAGATATTTATGATATCCCAGAAGAGGAATATCAAGCTACGAAAAAAGATTTGATTGAAAGATTAAATCTTTCCGATATCATAAACATTCCTGTCCGACAATTAAGTTTAGGACAGAGAATGCGCTGTGAGATTGCAGCTAGTCTGTTGCATAATCCAGAAATCTTATTTTTGGATGAACCAACGATTGGGTTAGACGCTGTATCCAAGCAAGTTGTAAGAGACTTTATTAAAGAACTTAATAGAGACAAACATACAACGATTCTACTAACTAGTCATGATATGTCAGATATTACAACACTCGCTAAAAGAATTATTCTGATAGGAAAGGGTCACGTTTTATACGATGGTAGTTTGAAAAAACTACAAAATCGATATGAAAGTGAAGCTTATGTCTTTGTAAAAACACAAGACAAATTAACGATTCGAAAAAAAGGAATCATAAAGAAAACTAAAAATAAAGAAGGATATGATTTAGTAATTAATACAAAAGAAATCAGTATTTCAGAATTACTAAATTATATATCGAAAAATGTAACGATTGAGGATATTGAAATCGATCACGAACAAATTGATAATATTATTGTAAAACTATATCAGGATTTCAAAATTTGAGAGCCTATCTTACTTATTTCAAATTAAAATTTATTAGTGGTCTACAATATCGTTCCGCAGCATGGGCAGGTATAGCAACCCAATTCTTCTTTGGATTTGTCTATATCATGGTCTATATTGCATTTTATCAATCAGGAGGAAAGACTCTTCCAATGGAACTACCTCAAGTGATTACTTATCTTTGGTTAAATCAAGCTCTTCTTGCTTTAGTAAATCAATTCTCAAGAGATCAAGAACTTTTTAAACTTATTCGAGAAGGTGGTATTTCTTATGAACTTGCGAGACCAAAAGATATTTACTTTATGTGGTATTTTAAAATCATTGGACAGAGACTTGCTGGGGTTACATTAAGATTTATTCCATTAATTCTAGTAACTTCTTTTCTTCCTTTACCTTTTCGATTTGGACTTCCTTATTCCTTTTCTCATTTCTTAGTATTCTTATTATCCTTATTTATGGGAACTTTATTAGTAACAGCTTTATCTACTTTGTATCCTATTATTATGTTAACGACTATGAATGAAAAAGGAATCGTTAATTTGATTATTACTTTAGGAGATATTTTATCGGGAATTGTGGTTCCTATCCCATTCTTTCCGAAGTTCTTACAAATTATCTCCAGATATTTACCATTCCAATATATTAGTGACTTACCATTCCGTGTTTATGTTGGAAACATCTCAGTAGAAAAAGGATTAGAAGGAATTTTAATTCAAATGATATGGATTGTATTAATGATTGGATTTGGTCACTTCTTAATGAAGAAAAATTTAGAAAGAGTGGTAGTTCAAGGAGGATAAAATGAAACTATATTTTCGATCACTCGCTATGCATCTAAAAGGAGAATTAGAGTATCGAGTAAACTTCATTTTATCTTTTCTATCCCAAATCTTGGTATTTTTTACATACTATTTTGTAATACTTGCTTTATTTACAAAATTTGATAACATTAAAGGCTTTACCTTATATGAAGTATTATTATGTTTTTCTATCATTCAATTTGGTTTTTCCTTTAATGAAGTTTTTGCTAGAGGAATTGATAAGTTTGATGATTTAATCATTCGAGGAGATTTTGATAGATTATTATTAAGACCTAAAAATATTATTCTACAAGTTCTTTGTAGTAATAGTGATTTTGTGAAATCTTCTCGTTTGATTCAAGCTATTATTGTTCTTATCATTGCTGTTTGCCATTTATCGATAGAATGGTCTTTTCTAAAAGTGATTACCTTACTTTTGATGTTATTTTCTAGTTGTGTAATCTTCTTTGGAATTTTCTTACTCGCAGCTTCTTACTGTTTCTGGACAGTTCAAGGATTAGAAGTAAGAAATGTCTTCACAGATGGCGGAAAGCATATGGCACAATATCCAATTGGAGTATTTTCAAAAGGATTTGTCTTCTTTTTCACTTTTATTATTCCATATGCTTTTGTTAATTATTACCCACTTCTATATGTAATTGGAAAAGAGAATAATCCTCTTTATGCCTTTTCTCCATTACTGGTAATCATTTATTTGATACCTTGTATATTGGTGTTTTATTGGGGTATGAAAAGATATGCAAGTGTAGGCTCTTAAGTCTACACTTGTTTTTATTTCTATGGTATAATTTAGGAGGTGATAATATGAAATTAGTAGCAGCGAAATGTCCTAGTTGTGGGGCCAATATTAAAGTAGATCGTAGTTTAAAAGTAACAAAATGCGAGTATTGTGATACAGAAATTATAGTAGAAGAGGCTGTAGAAAACTTACTGAAAGTAGAATTAAAAGATACTCCTTCTCTTGAGAATTTATTAAAACTAGGAGCTCGTTATTTTGATAATCATGAATTTGAAGAAGCGTATAAAGTTTATTCAAAAGCAGAAGAGATTGATCCTGATATTCCAATTGTTGTATTACGTCGTGGATTATGTCGTAGTATTCTTTCTGATTATAATCATTTTGATGTATCTTCTGCTGTAAATGCTATGAAGACTTCTTATGATTTAATGAAGAAAATGAAAATAGAGAACGATGAAATTCTAAAGAGTATTAATGATACAGGAACTGTTTTATTCTTGTCTTATCAATATGTAGTAGATATTTATAAAAACAATAAACTAAATAAAGAGCAAACAAAAGGATATATTGATCGATTAGAAGCTTGTTTAAAAGGATTTCAATATCTTGATACGATTGTTGAGAACGATCAGGAATTACAAGATAAAATTTTAAACTCTATGGTTATTATTATTGATACGATTTTAGGAAATTCTGAAAATTCTAAATATCAATTAAGTAGTTCTTATATTAGTGAATTAAAAGCTAAGAAAAAAGATTATATGGACAGAAGAAAAACAGTAATGGAAAAGCCTACTTATAAAAGTTCTGAAAAAGTAGTGGGGATAGAGAGTAAAAAGAATATTATTTGGGATATTTTATGTTACCTTATGATTGCTTTTCTATTTATCATGTTTTTGGGATCTATTTTTAATAAAGAAAGTTTTATTATCGTATTACTATGGTTACTTTCTCTTATTAGTTTTATTCCTCAAATAAAAAGAGCTCTTATTAAAAAGAATGGTAGTTCTATGGGAGTAGTTGTTATTGTTGCTAGAATTGTACTTCTTTTAGGAGCATTTATCTTCTTTGTTAGTAGTCCAATGGTATTTGAAAATACGTTTACAAATGATGGAGTAGAAATCACTTTCCGTGCTGGTAGTTTTACAATAAAAGAAAATGATTCTATTATTACAGGAACTTATACATGGGAATCTAGGGGAGATAACTACTATATTCATTGTGAAGATCATAAACACAATAAATATGAGTATCTTTATACGACCAATCCAGATACTGGAGGAAGTCTTTGTTTGTTAGAGGAAGAGGAATGTAAGAAGCTTTATTCTCCTAATATATAAAAAAAGAACCAATTAATGGTTCTTTTTTTTATTCTATAAATCCTAATAGTCTTAAGATATAATCTCCAATTGGTTGTCCTTTTCCTTCATATGGACACTCACAAATACCAATTCCAGGATTATCATTTAATTCTACAATAGAGTATTCAAACTTATTAAAGTTTTCAATTAGAATATCAACTCCACAGATTTTTGCATTAAATAGTTTTGCAGCTTTTACAGCAATTCTTTTGAATTCATCTGGTGCTTGATCTGTTAAGTCAATAGATTCTCCTCCTGTAGAACAGTTGGAATTATCTCTTACAAAGATTCTTTTTCCTTTTTCTGGAATAGATTTTAAAGATAGTCTTTGTCTCTTTAAGATATCTTTTAAACCTTCATCAATAATTATTAATCTTCCTGATTGACCATGCCAAGGTTCTTTGTTTTTCATCTCAATTAATTCTTCAATAGTTGATTTTCCATCTCCTACGACACTTGCGGCACGTCTATGTAGAACACAGACACATTCATCTCCAATGACTAAGAAACGATATTCTAATCCTTTTTGGAATTCTTCTACAATGACTTTTGTATCAAAGTGGAAGGCAAATCTAATGGCATTGATTAAATCAGATTGCGTAACAGGTTTTTCAAAAACTGTTATACCAATTCCTTTATTGGTTGTATTTGGTTTTACTACAACACTTCTACCAATAAATGGACGTGTGCAGTATTCAATATCTCTTTTTGAAATTCCTTTTTCTAGAATAATACCATCAGGAGTATTTAAATTATTTTCTCTTAGGATTTCTTTTACAATTACTTTATTATCAGTAACGAAAGGGAAGGTAGATACATCTTTACTTGTTTTTGTTGCTTGATAGATGTATTCTTCTTTGTCTTCATTATACACTTTAATAAAGCTTCTTGCTTCATCTAAAATATCTACTTTTAAATCATGTTTCATTGCGGCTTTTATGACACATACTGTGGATGGTTCAAGTAGAGGATATCCATCTAGTACACATTTCTCTAAAAAGCCTGCTGTACTATTGTTCTTCGACATACATTTCATCCTCCTCAGTAATTAGACCGAGCATTTTCAAGATTTCTATACCAATATGAGCATCTGGTCCTTCATATGGCCATTGATTGATATCATATCCTGGATCTGCATTTGTTTCTAGAATACAATATTCTTCTTTTTCTAGATCATCAATGATGATATCAACTCCACAGACATAGGATTCAAAAGCTTTTGCAGCTTTTTCTGCAATTTTCTTAAAGTAATCTGGTACTTTATCGGTTAGAGAAATACTTTCTCCACCAGTAGAACAATTTGAATTTCTACGTAGTTTTACAACTTCTCCTTTTTTAGGAATGTCGCTTAAGGCTTTACCAGATTTTGATAAGAATATTTTTAATGGAGTATCTATTTTGATTTTTGTATCTAATAGTACGTGCCATTCTTCTTTATTCTTTTCAGCAATTAATTCTTCAATGGTATTTTTTCCATTACCAATTACTTGTGCACTTCTTCTTGTAATAACTGAAATACATTTTCCATTTACAACTAGGAAACGATATTCTTCTCCTTTGATATATTGTTCTATTAAAACATCATTATCAAATTCAAAAGCATAATAAACAGCTTTTAAGAATTGTCCTTTTGTAGGTGGAGTAGGGAATACAGTAATTCCAACTCCTCCATTGGTTGTTCTTGGTTTTACTACAATTGCTTTTTCTTTATAATTTTCATATAAATCTTCTATTTGTTCTTCTGTTAATTTATGACTAATCATAATTCCTTTAGGAACTTTTAATTTATTTTTTAATAAGATTTCTTTTGCTTCAAACTTATCATTTGTTAGATAGTGAACTACATAATTATCTTTTCTTGTTTGTGTAGCTCCAACGATAAATTCTTTTTTACCACGTTTTGTAAATTCCATAATAGAATTATTATCACGATGGTCTAATACTCGATAATCTACTCCTCTTAGAATAGCATCTCTAATAAGGGCAGATGGAGCATCATAAATCTTTTTACCATGATTCATAACAATATATTTATCATCATGAGCTTCTTTATTATATTGTTTTGCTAAATCCATTAAACCTTTCATTAATCCTTTTTCTTCTACTAATTTATTTACTTTAGAAGATAAAGTAATTCCTTGTTTAAAGTCTTTTTGAATCTTTTTCAAACTCTTTTCAAAGCCTAAATCTAAGTCTTTATTTATTTTTAATAGTTGTTTAATTTCTTTTAAAATTAAACCTTTTTGTTCTTCATTGATTCCATTTTCAGCAACTTCTCTAAAATCATAAGACTTACTATCTTCTTTTGATATTAAACAGTTAAATAAGAAAGCTACAATAAAGTCCATTTCTTCTATAGATACTGCTGTTTTATCAAATGGATTTAAGTCTAATACTCTTACTTCAATATGACTGATAGGGTTATTTGCTAGATCATCTACGTCATATTTCCATTTTCCTTTAATACGGATAGGTGTATATAGTTCTGATATAGAGATGATGTTGCCTTTACTAATATTATTTCTTAAACTCTCTATATGTTTTACTTTATTATCATAGTTAATTTCTTCTAGATGTAAGTTTTTAAATCCTTGAACACTACTATTTCTAATAGAGCATTTTGCTTCATAATCTTTTCCATATTGTTTTGGCGTTGCACCAAAAAGAGCCATTAGCATCCATACTTTTTTAAGATAATTTCTTAGAATCTTAAAATAAGCATCTTCTAAATAGCTAGGTAAATCATTATATAAACGAATTAACTCTTTATAGTATTTATCATTAATTGAGAAATTTAAATGGACTCCAGACATACAGTACATTTCATAACCATATTTCTTATAAAGATATTTTTCATAGTTACGTTCTGCTACGTTATCTCCGTATTCTCCAAAGTTAAAGTTTTCAATTTTAGGTAGAATACAAGGCATACTATATGGCCATATATATTCTCCTTCTTTTTGTAATTCTTCTAGAACTACATTTGTAACATTCAATAATTTGTCATAACATTCTTTGGTAGTTGGACATGGAGTTGTTCTAAGCTCTAGTTGTGCTGCACCGAAATCTGTTGTAACAAAAGCATTGGTATTTCTATTACCAAATACTTTTAAATGTGGAAGGCTTGATAATTCACCGTTTTCAGTGGTTCTTAACCCTTCACGTTCAATCCCAATGTTATATTTTTGTGATATCATTATGATATTCCTCTCTTTTCACAACATCGGCAACATTATATCATATTTTTTCAAAAAAGTAAATCTTGGAGGAAAATATTGGTGGATAAAGGGTTTTTTACGATATTTTCTCTTTTTATAAAAAAATGTTATAACGTTTGACTTTTCTATAAAACTGACCTATAATAACTCCCTGAGGGGGATTCTATGAATACAGATTATAATTTATATAAGATTTTTCTATACTTATTTGAAGAAAAAAGTATTTCGAAGACCGCTAGTAAACTATATGTTTCTCAACCTGCGATTAGTTATAGTTTAAAGGAATTAGAGAATCAATTAGGGTATACATTATTCTATCGAAATTCTAAGGGTATTGAACCTACTACAGAAGCAAAAGAATTATATAGTTACATTTCTACAGCTTTTACTATATTAAAAGATGCAGAAGAACATATTAAGAATTTAAACAACTTAAATATTGGGTGTATTCGTATTGGAGTACCATCTTATTTAGGTAGTTTCTTTCTTGCGGATGTTATACAAGAGTTTCACAAAACATATCCTGGAATTCAATTTGAAATATTAGAAGATTCTGTTCCTAATATGTCAGAAATGTTAGAGACTAGAAAATTAGATCTTGCCTTTGGTCCTTTACCAATTGATGCGAAAAAGAATGTTGAAAAGATTACATTATCCAAATATAAAAATTGTTTTGCTTATTATAAAGATACTTTTTCTAATGGATCTATTAATAAATTAGAAGGATTATCAAAAGTACCTGTTTTATTACCAAATAAATCATCTTCTATTCGTTTGAAATTAGATGAGTTATTAGAAAGTAAAAATATGACTTTTAATGTCTTAATGGAAATTGGAAGTGTAGATACATTACTGGAAATGACTAGAAGAGGATTAGGAATTGGATATTTTACAGAAAATATTATTTCTGCTCAAAAAGATGCTGATCATTTTGAAATTATTAAACTATCAGAAGAGTTACCTGCCACAGACATTTGTTGTTTATATATGGAAGATTTCTTAACAGCAGGAGCTAGAAAATTTGTTGAAATGATTAAGTCAGTTTTAAAAAAATAGTTTAACAGTAAAGTAAGAGGTTTTCTTGGAAAAACCTCTTTTTCTTTTCTTTTCTATGATAAAATGAGATTGGTGATACTATGGACGAGACAATTGGTATTAAGGGTGGACATCAAGATACTATTCGTACTATGCGTATTGATAGAGAACAAAAAAGGAAATTAGAAGAGTATCAAGAAGAACAAGAAATAAAAAAACTCGAACAAGAAGTTAAAAAGAAACAAAGAATGGTCTTGATTAAGGCTTTACCAATTGCGATAGCAGGAGGAGTCGTTCAGACCTTATATGATACTGCTAGTGGTCGAAAAAGAATTGATAAGAATGAAGAATACTCTAAATGGAGAATTAAAGAATATGATGCAGATTTTACTACGAAAACTAGAGGAGAAAAATCAAAAACAAAAGAAAAAATTGTAATATTACCAGATGGTAGAAAAGTAACCATTGTGATTCCTGTAGTAGAAGAGAAAACTCCTGAAGATAAATTGGAAACGGAAGAAGAAAAAAAAGTAGAAGAGAAAAATCATCCTTTGAATCAACCAGCTTTTCCAAAACCAATTATTGTATTTCCGCAACTAGTAATTGAAAGAGTAGCAGAGAAAAAAGAAAATGAAGTAGTAGAGGATGTTACTCTTCCTTCAGAAGAAAAGAAAAGTGAATTAGAAGATACTTTAAGTCCACAATCAAAAGAGACGATTCAAAAATTAAAAAGTAGAAAAATTATTGATGAATATGAAAGACAATTAAAAGATATTCGATTCGATTTAAGAAATTTAATCATTGATTATAATATCTTAGTAGATGAAAGTGAAAAGATTCATTTTTCGAAAGAAGCAGAAAAATTATTAGATCGATTAAGTGATGTTATTCGAAAGATAGAAACTTTAAAAGAAAAAATCCAAATTAATCATTTAGAGGATTTTGATGATAACTATATTTATACTTTAATTGAAAATTACTTATCAGAATTCCATGAAGGAAAAATGGTGAAAGAGATGAAGGATTCTCCTTTATATGTTTTAATCTCTCAAAAGATAGATGAAATTACAGAGAAAAAAGAAGTATTTAAGGGAGAAGTAGAACATAAGAAAAAAGAATATGAAGAAAGAGAATCTAGATTTGATGAATTAAAAGATAAATATGTTAAATTTGATAAGTTTAATCAAGAATTAGCAGATTTTCAAAGAGAACAAGAATTACTTGTTAAAGAAGTTGCGGAAAAGGTTCGAAAAGCAGTTACTGTAGAAGAAAAAGTAGAAGTACAAGTACAAGCTATGAATCGTCAAAGTAGAAGACTATTACGTTTACTTTCTATTGGGTTATTATTACCTGGAAATCGTGCTGCTAAAAAGATGGCTGCATCTACTGCAGCTTATGCTTATTTTGTTCGTAATATTATTAATCCACCAACAACCACTAAGAAATATCAAGTTGTTACAGTAAGTGATTATAGTAGAGATATTGAACATAGTATAGATGCTATTGATAATGCAAATTATTTATTACAAAAAACGGATAAGCAAATTGATCAGATTATTCGAGAAATTAAAAATGATTTTCAAGACTATTTAGGAGTTCTTCCAGAATGTGATGAATTACTTGCTAATCTTGAAAGAATAAAAAGAGATTTACATGAAAAAGAATATGAAATGGATAAAACAAAACAACAACAAGAAAGATTATTAGAAATGAACAATGCAAAAGTTTTAACTAGAGGAGAGTATCCAATGTAAAACTTTGTAAAATAAGAGTAGAATATCCTTTTGTTTCTTGAATTGTGATATAATTATTTCGGAAATGGAGTGAATCACATGCTATTGTTAACCAAAGCTGTTTTTGCCATTATGATTGGGTTTTTATTTTCAGCAGGTTTAGGCTTAATTTTATTACCCATATTAAGAAAATTACGTTTAGGACAAAGAATATCTATCTTTGTTGGAGATGCTCATCGTAAAAAGGAAGGAACTCCTACGATGGGAGGATTAATCTTTATCATTCCAACAGTGGTTGCGACACTAGGTCTAATTATTACTGATAAGATTTCTTATTCATCTAATTTAGGAATCGTATTACTAGTATTTATTGGTTATGCGTGTATTGGTTTTTTAGATGATTTCTTATCGATTCGAAAAGGTAATAATGAAGGACTAACCGTTTATCAAAAATTATTTATGCAAGTATTAATTGCAATTGGTTTCTTCTATATTTATATGCGTAGTGGAGGTCAGACCGCATGGGTTGTTGGAACGCTACATATTGATATAGAATTTGGATGGTTATATGGACTTGCTATTTTGTTTATTCTAGTTGGTGCTAGTAATGCTGTTAACTTAACGGATGGATTAGATGGATTAGCTGGAGGTTTATCTGCAATTGCTTTTATAGCCTTTGCTTTAATATCTTTATCTGTTGGATTTGAAGAGATAGGAATCTTTAGTTTAATCTTAGTTGGTAGTTTAATTGGATTTTTAATTTATAATACTCATCCTGCTAAAGTATTTATGGGAGATACTGGTTCTCTTGCAATTGGTGCTGTTATGGGTGCTGTTGCAATTTTAACCCATCGTGAATTAACTTTATTAGTAGTTGCATTTGTGTTTGTTATTGAAACATTAAGTGTTATTGCTCAAACATTCTGGGTACAAGTATTCCATCGTAAATTATTCTTAATGACACCACTTCATCATCATTTTGAAAAGATTGGATGGCATGAAACAGATATTGTTAAATTGTTCTGGGTTGCTGGATTAATTCTTTCCATGGCTGGAATTATATTTGGAGTATGGGTATAAAAAAAGAACTCGATTGAGTTCTTTTTTTTAGCTTACATAACTAATAAATTGATCCATTGTTATTTCACTATGAATTGGATATCTTGGAATTAAATATTTATTATCTTTTCTAGAAGATTTTCTCATACCTCCAACGAAAGATAATTTAAATCCAACATCTTTTACTGCTTGTAATGAAGTATCACTATACATATAGAATGGGAAGCAGAAGGAATCGTTGTTTCCAATGATTTGTAGAGATTTCTCTAAATCATTTTTCGCTTCTGTATAAGTAGCACAATTGATTTGTCCTCTACCACAAGGACCATATTGATGCATATCATATGTATGAGATTGAATATCTAGGTTAGGGGATAAGTAATTTTCTTTTGGCCACCATCCTGCAATTAAGAATAGAGTAGCATTCATTCTAAATTCTTCTATCATTGGAATTAATTTATTTCCGTTTTCTTTTCCAGTACCCATTGCGCCATCATCTACTGTGATTAATACAGATCTTGTAGGAAGTTCTATTTCTCCATACATCCAACGTTTATATTCATCCATGGATAATGTTTTATAATGGTTGTTTTTTAAATATTCTAAGTGTTCTCTAAATTTTGCAGTATCTAAACATATTGATTCGTTACAAACTTCTCCTCCTGCTTTATTATGGAAGAAATGATAGTTTAGAACAGCTATCTTTTGATTTTCATCTGTTGCTTCTTTTACTTCTTCTCCTGCTGCCATTTTTAATACGTTTTCTAGAGGAGTAAAATTCTTTAATTGATAACGATCTACAAATTCTTTTTTTGTATCAAAATTTACTGTTTTATTTGTAGAATAGTATTTTAAATTTTCTCTATCATCTACTGTTTCTAACGTAATTTTTAATTCATCTGCTAGATTCTTAATATTTTCTTGTGGAAGTGTTGTTGTTAAAAGAATGGCTTTTTCTTTTAAACGAATATAATGATTAATATATTTTTCTAAATCTTCTTTTGTGATTGTATAATATCCATTTTCTTTTAATAGATTGATTTCTTCTTTAAAGTGATCTGTTGTTGTACAGTTATCATGAGAACAAGTATCTGCTATTTCTTCATAATAGAAAACACTGATATGATCTGATGCTTTTTCTTTGGTGTTTTCCACTTCTTTTGTTTGAATAGAATCTTCTTTTTTTATTTCTAATATTTGATTTTGAAAAGAAACATAGAAACTTGTTTCTGTTTCATAAGATAGGGGAATATTACATTCTTTTAAGAAAGCAATAACTACCTTATCATCTTTTTTTAGCTCTGTTTTTTTACTAGATACTACATTTTTATTAAAAGGAATTTGATAGTCTTTTTTCTCATTCTTTTCTTCTGTACCTTTTTTAATATCTTCATAATAAATATAGTAATCTAAATCTTTTAATTTAAAATACTTTTGAGATGCATTTTTAATAGTTGCTTTTTCTAAGGAAATTGGAATATCTTTTTTTATTTCTGCTATTTTTGTCTTTTTCTTATTATATAGATATGTATCTTTCTTTGTTAGAGCATATTCAAAATAATGATTTTTGATTGCTTTTATTTCTTTTTGATTCTTGTAATAAAAGAAAAATCCTATTCCTGCTCCTAAAAGAATTATGATAAATAATAAGATTATTCCAAGTTTTGTTTTTTTGAATTTATATTTCTTCTTGACTCCCATTTTACTCACCATATTCAGTATAGACTATTTTTTTCTCTTTGAAAAGTAGAAAAGAGTTTTGTTCTTTGATATAATGTGTATGAAATAAGGAGTGAGTTCTATGAGAAAAGTTGTTATTGTTGGAGGAGGACCTTCTGGTATTCTTACTGGTATTCTTGCGAAGAATTCTAATAATGAAGTTATAGTTTTAGAAAGAAATGATAAACCACTTAAAAAACTATTATTAACAGGTAGTGGTAAATGTAATTATTTTAATGATTATTATGATAATTCTTGCTATATCAGTGAAGATATGGATCAAGTAGATCGAATTCTTACTTTATACAATATTCAGCAAGTAAAAGCGTATTTTGATTCTATTGGACTTATTCCTAAAATTAAAAATGGTTATTATTATCCTTATACTTTTCAAGCTTCTACTATGGAGAAAATGTTATTAGAAGAAGCTCGTCATAAAGATATTATGATTAAAAATAATTCCTTTGTTTCTAAAGTAATAAAAGAAGATGATTTATTCTATGTTACTTGTGGAGATGAAGTAATTACTTGTGATGATTTAGTTCTTGCTTGTGGTAGTAAAGCAGTTCCTAAAACAGGAAGTACTGGAAAAGGATATGAATTATTAAAGAAATTTGATCATACGATTGTTCCTCCTGTACCAGCTTTGGTTCAACTTGTTGGAGAAGAAAGATATTTTAAAGACTGGGATGGCGTAAGAGCAGAAGTAAAAGTTAGTTTATTTGAAAATGGAGAATTTGTAGATTCTGAAGAAGGAGAAATTCAACTTACTTCTTATGGTATTAGTGGTATTTGTGTCTTTAATTTAAGTCATAAAGTAAGTAGAGGATTAGAAGAAGAAAGACAAGAAGAGATTCATATTAATTTTGTTCCTTTTGTAGATATTCCAATTCCTTCTTTCTTAGATGAGGCTTCTAAAAGAAATTCTTATAAGACAGTAGGGGAATTACTAGAAGGATTTCTAAATCCTAAACTTATTAAAGTACTTTTAGAAAGATGTTTTATTCATGAATATGATTTTTATAAAGATTTATCAAATGATGATAAAAATGCTTTAGCAAAAGCATTAGGAGATTTTGTAGTACCTATTAAAGAGACAAAAGGATTTGAATTTTGTCAGATTTGTTCTGGAGGATTAAAACTAAGTGAAATTCATCCAGATACTATGGAATCCAGACTTGTTCCTAATTTATATGTAGTGGGAGAACTACTAGATATGAATGGAAAATGTGGAGGATATAATTTAACTGTTTGTTGGATTAGTGCTATGCTTGCGGGTAAAAGTATAGGTGATAAGAAATGATAAGAGTTCGTCAGATTAAAATACCTGTTTTAGAAGATCAAGAAGATATTCTTTTGAATCATATTTCTAAGAAATTATCTGTTTCTAAAGGAGAAATCTTACATACTAAAATTATGAAAAAATCAATTGATGCTAGAGATAAGAATTCTATCTTTTATGTTTATGAAGTAGATGTAGAATTAAAAAATAAAAAGAAAATTAGAACTTCTCATGATATCTTTCCTAGTCCAAAAGAAGAGTATCAATTTGTTTCTCCTGGAGTTGAAGAATTAAAAAATAGAATAGTTGTAGTAGGAAGTGGACCAGCAGGATTATTTTGTACTTATTTGCTTGCAGAAGCTGGATATCAACCAATTCTTTTAGAACGAGGAGAAAAAATTGAAGATAGAGTAAAAAGCGTAGAACACTTTTTTGAAACGAACGAATTAAATGTTCATTCTAATATTCAATTTGGAGAAGGAGGAGCAGGTACTTTTTCAGATGGAAAGTTAAATACTCTTGTTAAAGACAAAGCTTTTCGAGGTAAGAAAGTATTTGAAATTTTTGTAGAAAATGGTGCTCCTGAAGATATTTTATATTTACAAAAGCCACATATTGGTACAGATATTTTGAGAAAAGTAATTATTTCTATTCGAGAAAAGATACTTTCTATGGGAGGAGAAATCTTCTATAACTCTCAAGTAACTGATTTTTATATTCAAAATCATTGTGTTACTGGAGTAGAAATTAATCATGAAAAGAAAATTGATACGAATGTTGTTGTTTTAGCAATTGGTCATTCTGCTAGAGATACATTTTATTTGCTACATGAAAAAGGACTTTCTATGAAGCAAAAGAACTTTGCTGTTGGACTTAGAATGGAACATCCACAAGAGATGATTAATGAAAGTCAGTATGGAAAGTTTTCTAAAGATCTTCCTCCTGCTAGTTATAAATTAACTCATACTTGTATGGATGGTAGAAGTGTTTATTCTTTTTGTATGTGTCCTGGAGGATTTGTTGTAAATGCCTCTTCTGAAGAGGGAAGACTTGTTGTTAATGGTATGAGTAATTATCTTAGAAATGAAAGAAATGCTAATAGTGCTATTGTTGCTGCTATTACTCCAAATGATATTGGAGATGATTTATTTTCTGGATTAGAATTTCAAAGAAAATTAGAAGAGAAAGCATATGAAATTGGAAATGGTTTTATTCCAATTCAATTATATGGCGATTTTGTAAAAGGAGAAGTTTCTACTAATATTGGAGAAGTTATTCCTAATACAAAAGGAAAGTACTCTTTTGCTGATTTAAATCAATTGTTTTCAAAAGAAATAGCAAATGATTTAAAAGAAGCAATTGAAGAATTTGGAAAAAAGATTAAAGGATTTAACCGAGTTGATGCCATTCTTCTTGGAGTAGAATCAAGAACAAGTTCTCCTATCATAATAGAGAGAGGAGAAGATGGAGAATCTAATATCTCTGGAATCTATCCTTGTGGAGAAGGAGCTGGCTATGCTGGTGGAATTACTACTGCTGCTATGGATGGTGTAAAAGTAGCAGAGTGGATAGCGAAAAAGTATCGACCATATTCTTCTTTGTGATATAATAAATAAGAGGTGATTTGATGTATTATATTATTTTATTTGCAACATTAATCATTACCATGGGTTCTCAAAGTTATATTAATTCTACTTATAAAAGAACACGTGAAATTTCCTCTAAAAAAGGGATAACAGGAGGAGAAGTTGCTCGTCGTATTTTAGATGAAAATGGATTAAAAAAAGTAAAAGTAGAAGAAGTAGAGGGAACATTAAGTGATCATTATGATCCAAAAAATAAAGTTGTTCGTTTATCGAAAGATATTTATCAAAATACTTCTTTAGCTTCTATTGCTGTTGCTTCTCATGAATGTGGTCATGCAATTCAAGATAAGGAAGGTTATGTTTTCTTAAGATTTCGTAATTCTATTATTCCACTTGTTAATATTGCTTCTCGTGCTGGATATATTATTATTTTAATTAGTGTATTTACCTCTCTTTTAAAACTATTATGGATTGGTATTCTTATGGAACTTATTATTTTATTATTCCAAGTTATTACTTTACCAGTTGAATTTAATGCTTCTAATAGAGCTTTAAAACAGATAAAAGAATTAAAAATTGTACAAGATGAAGAACATTCTTCTTGTAAAACAATGCTTACAGCAGCAGCTTTAACATATGTTGCTTCTGTAGCAGCTGGAGTATTAGAAGTATTCCGTCTTTTACTAATTGTGAATGATAGAAGGGGATAAATATGGTTCAAATTGTTACTCGAAAGGAAGATGCTAATTGTATTACTCATAGTGGTACAATGCATGCTGATGAAGTTTTTGCAACAGCTTTTCTAGATTTATTCTTAGGAGATATTCGTGTTTTTCGTACGACGAATATTAATCCTGATGAAGTAGATTCTTCTGTATTAATCTACGATATTGGACGTGGGAAATATGATCATCATCAAATTGATGCATTAAAAAGAAGTAATGGAATTCCTTATTGTTCTGTTGGATTATTATGGAAGGAATTTGGAAAAGAGTTTTTAGAAAAATTAGGATATGATAATGTAGAAGATATGTTCTTAGGAATTGATAAGGATATGATTGAAGGAATAGATGCTGATGATAATGGTGTTTTTCCTAAAATAGAAGCTCCTTATAAAGTAAAAACAATTCCTAATATTATTAAGATATTTAATCCTAGTTATGATACAGATGAAAATGAATCTGATCAGTTTTTAAAAGCTGTTTCTTTAGCAAAAATGATTTGGGAAGAAGAGATTTATTATATTCATGGAAAAGTACTTGCAGACAAAAAAGTAAATCAATGGATAGAGGAAAATGATCCAAATCATAAATATTTATATTTAAAAGAATATTTACCTTATGAAGATGCTGTTTTTAGTAATCCAAAAGCAGAAAACTATTTATATGCATGTTATCCATCTAGTAGAGGAGGATATGCTATTAAAGCGATTTCTAAAAATAGTTATGATCGTAGTTTAAGACAACCTTTTCCAGAGGAATGGGCTGGGCTTGAAAATGAAGAATTAGAAAGAGTATCTGGAATTGAAGGATTACGTTTCTGCCATACAGGTCGTTTTATTGTTACATGTAGTACAATAGAAGCAATGTATCAAGTGTTAGACAGAATATGTCAATAGATAAGAGGTGTTTTATGTTTACTAAAAGTCAAAAGAAAGAATGGATAAAGAATGGTATTTATATTTTCTTTATCTTACTATTAGCGGTAATATCTACTCATTATATTTATTACCATTTTCAAGATGATCGTAATATTGATTTTAATTCAGAATCTTTAGATGTTACTTATCGTGAAGCAACAGGAAATAAAATTTCTTTAACAAAGATTACTCCTGTTACAGATTCTGTTGGTTTATCTTCTAAAGCTTATGTGATTACAATTAAAAATAATTTAACAGAAAAAGTGAATTATAAAATTGTATTAGAAGATGATCCAGAATATATTGAATTAGAGGATGTAGAAGAGGAAGAGACTGAAGAAGATGTTGAAAAGAAAAGTCATTGGATTCCGAAAGAAGAAATGAAGATTTCTGTTAAAAATGGAAAATTAGGAAATAAAATATATCTTTTTGATGAATTAGAAGATGGAGTATTATTAGAAGACACTATTAATGCTTTAGAAACAAAGAATATTACGATTCGTTTATGGATTAAACAAGAAAGTAATTTAAACAGTAAAGAAGACTTATATTATCATGGTATTATGAATGTTATTGAAGAGGAACATTCTATAGTAGTTGATTAAGAGGTGCTTTATGGAAATGGATTTAGGAGCTCTACATAGAGGAGAAATATCTTCTTTTGATATTAGTGGAGAATATATTCTTCCAGAAGAGTTTTATCAAAATACAGATATTATTCGTTTATCTCCCTTAAAAGTAGAGGGAAATATTATTCAAAAAGAAAATGAAGACTTTGAATTAGAAGATTATGCTATCTGTAATATAAAAGGGGAAATGATTTTACCAGATTCTATTTCACTAGAAGAAGTTAGTTATCCTTTTGATATTTCCTATGATGATTTTCTTTCTGAAAATTGCATAAAAAATGAAAATATACTTGATATTTTTACGTTTTTGTGGGAAAATACTGTACTAGAGGTCCCCTTACAGTTTACTAAGGTTAGTGATCTCAGTAAATTTCAAGGGGATGGATGGAGACTGATTCGTGAAGAAGATCGTGAATTAGAAAACAATCCATTTCGCGATTTATTAAAAGATTTTGAAGAGGAGTGATATTGATGATGAAATTAGACATCCAATTATTTGCTGTTCCTTTCCGTAAGGTTTCTAAAACTAGAAAAAGAATGAGAAGAAGTCACAACGCTATGGAAGTACCTGGAATGGCTAAATGTCCAAGCTGTGGTGAAATGATTAAACCACATAGAGTTTGTCCTAAATGCGGTAGCTATAAGGGTAAAGTGGAAGTTACAAAAGAAGCAGAATAATTTCTGTTTTTTTTTGTCTTTTTTTTCGTTATAATAGAGATGGTGAATTCTATGAAAAGAAAAGTAATCATATGTCCTCAAGAAGAAAAAATGCGTCTTTTAAAAGAGTATTCAAAAGATACTTCTTTTTGTGATGTTAAATTCTTTTCCAAGAATGAATTCTTACAAAAATACTATTTTTCTTATGATGAGACTGTTTTCTTTTATTTAATGAAGAAATATCATTATCATATGGATGTTATCAAGACATATTTAGATTCTATGATTGGAATTGATTATCAAGATTCTGATGATTATGAATTAAAATTTTTAAAAGATTTGAAACAAGAATTAATTGATAATCATTTATTAAAGACTTCTCCTAATTTTCGTGAAATGATAAAAAATAGTGAAGTGGAAATCTCTCATATTTATGATTTTGATTCTTATGTTTTAAAAGATTTAAATTATGAATTAGATCTTCCAAAAGGAGAAATCACTTCTTCTGTTTATCAATTTTCTACAATGGAAGAAGAAGTAAATGCTGTTGCGATAGAAATCCTTCAGTTAATTCAAAAAGGAATTTCTCCTTCTAAAATCTTTTTAGGAAATGTAGGAGAAGATTATTTTTATACGATACAAAGAATCTTTTCTATCTATCATATTCCTATTATGATTCCATTTCGTAATTCTATTTTTACTCATCCATCTGTTCAGGAATATTTAAAAAATAGAGAAGGGGATGCTCCTTTAGAATTAATTCCTGTATTAAATCAATTTGCTTCTTATGATTTAGAGGATGACGTGGTATGGAATGTATTTATTGAGAAAGTGAAAAATACTTTTGAAGAAGTTCCTAAAATATTTCCTGCAGTAGAATGTATTTCTATTTATGATAGAGAGTTTTTAGAAGATGAGTATTTATTTGTTTTAGGATTTAATCAAGATGTTTTACCAATTAATCATCAAGATACTGATTATTTAAAAGATTCCATTAAAGAAAAAATAGGTTATTATACTTCTTCTTTCTGGAACAGTCTTTCAAAAGAAGTACTTGCTTCTATTTTTAGTCATTTACCTAATTTGTTTTTATCTTATAAATTAAAAACTCCTTTTCAATCTTTTTTACCATCTAGTTTGATATCTGATTTTGGATTAAAAGTAGAAAAGGATTATAAAGCTTCTTTTGAATATTCTCATTTTTATAATCAATTGTATTTAGCAAAACTATTAGATCGATATTTTACTTATGGAGAAAAACATCCTGATTTCAATTTATTTTTATCCAATTATAAGATTCCTTATAAAACATATCGTAATGAT
>JAEEGL016002078.1_pt1 | contig 32817 bp, 32 predicted proteins | sample 9134231 | NCBI WGS metagenome assembly JAEEGL01 (sample SAMN16246548, study PRJNA631951) | gut metagenome | biome: gut microbiome; feature: rumen; material: fiber-attached | host: Bos | place: Iran: Karaj | collected 2018-10
GCTCTCTAAAAATTGAGGAATTTTTTTATTTTGATCGCTCATGTTTTGACCTCTACTTTCATTAATCAGACACATTTTAAGCTTTAAGTTCGCATCAATCAATGATTTTTGTATGTTTTCACAAGGTTTTATCGACCAAAAGCGTCAAAAAAAAAGGAACCTTAAATTTTGACGATTCGCAGAATTTCCTGTCAGTCAATTTCTAAAATAAGATGTTAGTGTATTCTTTAAAAAGTTTAGTATTCGTTATAAATAAAAAAGGGGCTGTTAAGCCCCTTTGTTTTATGCTTTTCTCAAATACGAGGCATAGATTTTTTTGCGCCCCGCAGTGTCAAAATAAACCACACATTTGTCATCATCTTCAACACTCATCAAAGTGCCTTTCCCGAAACTCGGGTGATAAACCCGCATTCCCTTATAATTTGCTTTTTTAGGTGAATTATAGCTCTCGTCAGGCTCATAAGTATAATCTGTTTGATAAGAAGTTTTCGGTTTTACCTCATACATTTTGCGCGCCGGATAACCTCTGTTATAAGGCTGATATGAATTGTTGACAATCATCAAACACTCGGAAGGCAGTTCGTTTAAAAAGCGCGACGGCTGATTGTTTTGCCATTGCCCGAAAATTTTGCGCGCGAAAGTCGTTAAAATATAAAGCTTTTGTTTGGCGCGCGTCAAGGCAACATAAGCAAGCCGTCTTTCTTCTTCCAAAGCGCTGCTTCCGCCCTCGTTTAAAGCGCGTTCATGCGGAAACAAACCTTCTTCCCACCCCGGCAAAAACACAACTTCAAATTCCAAACCCTTGGCGGCATGCAGCGTCATAAGCATCACATTGTTTGAAGAAACCATCGAATCCGTATCCATCACCAAACTGACGTGTTCCAAAAAAGCATCCAAAGTCGGATAGTTTGCCTCATCGCTCATCACGTTGACAAGTTCTTGAATGTTTTCGATTCGCCCTTCGGCTTCAACGGAATTTTCCGCTTTGAGCATGTCAAGATAACCCGATTCGTCCATCACGCGCTCGGCAATTTCATCAGGGCGAATATCTTTAAGCGCATTTTGCCAGCTTTCAAAATGATCAATAAGCTCTGAAGCGGCATTCAAAAGCTGCCCCGAAATAAGCTTTTGTTCGCACATTTCTTTAACGGCATGAAACAGACTCATCTTGCGTTGATACGCATAATCCCTGAATTTTTGCACACTCTTATCACCGATTTTACGAGCCGGTTTGTTGATGATTCGTTCCAAAGCCAAATCATCGTCAGGCTGCGCAATAACGCGCAAATAAGCAATCATATCTCTGATTTCCATGCGCTCGTAAAACTTCGGTCCGCCGACAACCTGATAAGGAATGGCCTCTTTGATAAAGCTTTCTTCTAATTCGCGCATCTGCGAAGCCGTGCGCACCAAAACCGCCATATCGGCATATAGAAAATTGTTGCGATGTAAATTTTCGATTTCCCGCGAAATATACGCGGCTTCTTCTTCGCCGCTGTAAAGGCTGATGACTTTAATTTTTTCGTTATCACACATTTGAGCAGGTGAGTTTTGTGCAACTCTTAAAGTTTTGCCCAATCTGCCGTCATTGTGTGCAATCAAATTTGAGGCAGCGGTTAAAATATTGCGCGTCGAGCGATAGTTTTGCTCCAAACGGATAATTTTCGCATTTGTAAAATCTTTTTCAAATTTGAGAATGTTTTCAATTTCGGCACCGCGCCATGAATAAATGGATTGGTCATCATCACCGACACAACAGATATTTTTGTGCTCTTGGCTTAAAAGCCTCAAAAGAAGATATTGGCTGACGTTTGTATCTTGATATTCATCGACCATAATAAATTTGAATTTATCCTGATATTTTTTCAAAACTTCTTCGTTTGCCGGATTTTGCAGAATATCCAAAGTCGTTAAAATAATATCGCCGAAATCAACGGCATTAAGCTCAAGAAGCCGCGCCTGATATTTTTGATAAATTTGCGTTGTGATGTTACCTTTAAAATCGCGTGCAACTTTTTGCGCACTCAAACCTTTGTCTTTCCAAAGCGAAAATTTCTCAACAAAATTGGCGGGCGGATATTTTTTTTCATCTACCCTTTCGGCTTGCAAAATTTGTTTGATAAGGCGCTTTTGATCATCTTCATCTAAAATCGTAAAGTTAGGCTTTAAACCTGCAAGCTCGGCATGCACTCTCAAAATTTTAACACACATGCTGTGAAAAGTTCCGAGCCAAACGCTATCTGCCATTGAGCCGATCATTTCCTGCACGCGTGTCTTCATTTCTTTAGCGGCTTTGTTTGTGAACGTAACCACCAAACAATTCCACGGGTTTGCCAAACCTTGTGATAAAATATAGGCAAGTCTTGTCGTCAAAACGCGAGTTTTTCCCGTTCCGGCCCCCGAAAGAACGAGCAGCGGACCTTCGGTTGTTTCAACGGCCTGGCGCTGTTCGGCATTTAATGCATCAAGCCAATCAAACTTTGGCTTTAAGGCGCTGATGTTATCGTAGCTTTTCGCCTTTTCCGGTTCGTCTAAATCAAATATGTTGCTCATTGATGTGATTACTTCTTGTAATTTTTCAAAAATTTGCCTATATAATAAAACAGTTTAGAAAAAAAGTTGTTTTAAAATTTGTGTTGTTAACAGGGGAAAACAATGTCCGAATTAAGAGAAAAAGTTTTAGAATTAAAATCTCATCTTGAAGGCATCATTGTCGGGCAGGATGACTTAATCAAAAAAATGCTGATTACGCTTTTGGCATCAGGTCATGCGCTTCTTGAGGGCGCACCGGGTTTGGCAAAAACAAAAGCAATTAAAACTTTGGCTTGCTCCATTAACGCAGATTTTAACCGAATTCAATTCACGCCGGATTTGCTTCCGTCAGATATCACGGGCAGCGATATTTACCTTTCATCGACCGGTTCGTTTGATTTTAAGAAAGGCCCCGTGTTTGCCAATTTCGTTTTGGCGGATGAAATCAACCGTGCGCCCGCAAAAGTTCAATCGGCGTTGTTGGAAGCAATGGCCGAAAAACAGGTCAGCGTCGGCGGAAAGGTTTATAAATTGCCCGATTTGTTTATGGTCATGGCAACGCAAAACCCGATTGAGCATGAGGGCACATACAACTTGCCTGAAGCGCAGTTAGACCGTTTCTTGCTTTACATTAAAATTGACCAGCCTGATGCCAAAACCGAAAAGAAAATTTTATCTTTGGTCAGGGCAGAAGAGATGAACTGCAAAGAAAACAACGCTTCAAAAGGTGCTGAAAAAGAATATAAGAAGATGAGCGTTCAAGAAATTTTAAATGCATCTCAAGAGGTTTTGAAAATACATACTTCCGAAGCCGTAGAAAATTATATTGTTGAATTGATTATGGCAACACGCCATCCTGAAAAATACAATGAAGAATTAAAAGGTGCGGTTCGCTACGGTGCAAGTCCGCGTGCAACCATCGCGCTCGACAAATGCACAAAAATCAACGCATGGCTTGAAGGGCGCGATTTTGTTACGCCTGAAGATATTCATGCCGTTGTTTATGACGTTTTGCGTCATCGAATCATTTTAAGCTTTGAAGCTTTGGCCGAAGGCTTAACGACGGATGATGTCATTTCATCGCTCTTAAAGGTTGTTCCTTTGCCGTAAAGGAGAGAGCTTTGGCATTTGAAGGTTTAAAATCGTTCTTGCAAAAAAAAGAAGACAAAGGCTCGGATGAAATGCTGTCACCGAGCTTTAAAACTTTGATGCGCATGAAAAACGATGTTCCTTATCTCAAAGATTTTAATTTTAAAAAAACAACACAGCAATCGGGCGATTCGCACTCGGCGTTTAAAGGAAGAGGCATCGAATTTGAAGAGGTGAGGGCATATCAGTTCGGTGATGATGTGCGTGATATTGATTGGCGTGTTACTGCCCGAAAAAATCAGCCGTTTACAAAACTGTATGCTGAGGAAAAAGACCGAGAAGTTTACGTTTGGCTTGATCTGTCATCAAAGATGTATTTCGGCACGAAAGGATCGCTTAAATCGGTTACGGCATCAAAGGCGGCGGCGCTTTTGGGGTGGCTTGCGCTTTCGTATAAAGATCGTTTCGGAATGGCGCTTTATACGGGCAAACGGACATACATGTTTGAAGCGCGTCGCACGCAGGAATATTTTTTATCGATGTTGAAAAAAATCGAAACGGAAGCCAAAAACAATTTGAAATTGTCTGAAGAACGGGAAACACAAGAAAAATCGTTGCAATATTTAGAACAAAAAACACAAAGAAATGCAATTGTGTTTTTGGTCGGCAGTTTTGATTTGAAAGACGAGGCTGTTTTTAAAGAAATCTCGTCTTTAACACGCGAAAACGAAGTTTATGTCATAGATATTTTTGACCGTCTCGAAGCCGTTTGTCCGCCTGAAGGGGAATATTTGGCTCAATATAACGGTAAGCAGGAATATATCAGAAATTTCGATAAAAAATATGCTGTTTCCTATGAGGCTTATTTTGCAAACAAGCGCCGCGAAATTCAAGATTTTTGCAAAAAAATCGGAGCACAATACAGAGCGGTTCGAACGGACTTACCGCTTCACAACCAAATTCGCCCGATTTAATTTTTTTATCTTTCTTCTTTGATAAGCATAAAAGTAACGCCGAGAAGCATAACGATTGCCGCAGGCGACCAAACGGCGAGCCAAATGGGGATATATCCGTTAATGCCGAAGGCATAAATAAGTTGTGATGAAAAATAAACCATAAAACCGGTTGTGATGCCGGCGACAATCATAAACATCACGCCGCCCTGACGAACGCTCGGCGTTAAAGAAAAGATTGCCGAAATCAAAACCATGGCAACAAGCAGAAAGGGCGAAGCCCAAAGTGAAAGATAGCGCATAATGTGTCTTGAAGCCCTAAATCCTGAAGATTGATAAAAACGAATGGTATCAGGCAATTCCCAAAAAGAAATCGCATCCGGATCAACAAAATTTTCTTTAATTCGCTGTAAAGTGATAGACGTTTTATATTCATAAGAAGGCAATGTTTGTGTTTTCTTGCCTGTTTGAAAAATATGCACGCCGCGCAGCTTGAAATTTCTTTTGCTTAGTTCGCCGAGAAGTCCGTCAATGCGCCGTAAAATTTGGCTGTTTTGATCCATTTCCAAAATTGAAATATCTTTCATCGATAAAACATCATTACTTTCTTGGTGCAATGATTTTGCCTGAACGACCAGAATTTTATCATTTCCTTCCGCTTCCCTGATCCATAAACCCTTGCTTGAAAAAAGCATTGCTGTCGGATCTCGTGTAACAAAACGATATTTTAAGGTGGCATGCATTTCATACATTTTGGATGAAATCGGGTTAATCAAGGCAACATTAATAACACCGACGGCAAAAACCGTGATCAAAACAGGTTTTAAAAATCCCCAAACGGAAACCCCCGATGATCTGATAATCACATATTCATTGCTTTTACTGACACGCCAAAAAGTAATCATGGCGGCAACCATCATCACAAACGGCAAAACCTTATCAATCGTTTCGGGCAACTTCGTTAACGCATATTTGAAAACATAATCCATTCCCGTATCTTCACGTCCGGAAATACGTCTTAAAGCTTCAATCGAATCAAACATCATGATAATACCCATAATGGTGAGCAAAACCATTAAAAAGGTAAAAACAATTTGCTTTGATAAATAGCGTCCGATGATTGAATTAAATTTCATGCAGTTCTTTCAAAGAGATAACAACTATTTAAAATAGCTCATTGAGAGATATCTCTCAATAGCGTCGGGAAAGATAACCACAATATTTTTGTTTTTCATTTCGCCGCGTTTGGCTATTTCGATGGCGGCCTTAAGTGCGGCGCCGGCAGAAATACCGATGGCAAGACCTTGAAGTTTGGCGGCAATCTGTGCGCCTTTGAAGGCATCTTCGTTTTCAACTTTAACGACCTCATCAACCAGCTTGCTGTCATAAAAAGGCGGCACAAAGTTTGCCCCGATTCCCGGAATTTTATGTGCTCCTGCAATACCGCCCGAAAGCACGGGGTTTGATGCCGGTTCAACCGCAAAAACATTTAAATCCGGATTGCATGTTTTCAAAACGCTTGCCGTTCCCGTGATTGTGCCGGAAGTACCGACCCCGGCAACCAAAGCATCAATTTCGCCCGCCGTATCTTCTAAAATTTCGGTCGCGGTCGTTAAACTGTGAACTTCGGGATTGGCCTTGTTTTCAAACTGATTTAAGATAATAACGTTTTTGTTTTTTTCTTTTAAGATTTGTGCTTTTTGAATAGCGCCCTTCATACCGTCCTCGGCCGGTGTTAAAATAACCTCGGCGCCGAAATGTTTAATCAGCAAAATACGTTCTCTTGTCATATTTTCGGGCATGATAATCACAAGCTTATAACCTTTTGCGGCGCAAATGGCGGCAAGTCCTATACCGGTGTTGCCCGAAGTCGCTTCAACAAAAACCGTGTCTTTTGTAATTTTGGTAAAAGGCACCGTTTCAAGCATATGTTTTGCCACTCTGTCCTTAACTGAAAAAGCCGGATTAAAAAACTCGCACTTTCCGAACAACCTGGCTTTGAGCTTAAATTTTGTTTCAATTCTTTTGAGCCGAACGAGAGGCGTATGTCCGACAAGTTCTTCGACGCTGTTATAAATATTTTTCATTATTGCTCGCCCGCTTCATCAATCAGCTGTTTAACAAAACTCTTTAAGCCGACTTGGCGAACGCGTTTCATACGCTCGCAAGAAATAATACGGCGCACTTTTTGAATCGTTTCTTCCAGATTGGCATTAACCAACACATAATCAAATTCATTCCAATGTTTGATTTTTTCAACAATTAAATCCATACGTTTTTCAATAACGGCATTCGAGTCCGTCCCTCTGCTGATAAGACGTCGCTTAACTTCGGCAACCGACGGCGGCAACAAATAAATCGATACGACTTTGTCGGGCGCTTTCTCTTTCATTTGTCGCATACCGACCCAGTCCAGATCAAAGATAACGTCTTGGCCGATATTGATAAAACTGTCAACCTCAGAGCGCAATGTGCCGTATCTTGAACCGTATTGAGAATCAACATATTCATAAAAAGCATCTTGAGCTTTTAACATATCATACTCGTCATTTGAAATGTAGTAATAATCAACGCCTTCAACTTCGCCTTCGCGTTTCGGGCGGGTGGTCACCGAAACGGAAAATTTAAGATTTGGGTCTTGTGCCAACAGCTCTTTAATGATTGTTGTTTTACCCGTTCCGGAAGGTGCTTCGATAATAAACATCGCACCTTTTCTGGTTGTTTTCAAATGTTCGATAACGTCACTGGTCATTTTTATTTACTCCATATTTTGCACTTGTTCTCTGAATTGTTCAATAAGGGCTTTAAGCTCCATGCCGATTTGCGTTTGTGTTAAATCCATCGATTTTGAACACAAAGTGTTTGTTTCGCGGTTAAGCTCTTGGCATAAAAAGTCAAGCCTGCGTCCGATATTGCCGCCGGTTTTAAAAATCTCGCGCGCGGTTGCCGTATGTGCTTTTAGCCTGTCAATTTCTTCTTTAACATCGGCGCGCATCACATAAAACAAAACTTCTTGTTCCAAACGTTCGGGTGCAACATTAACTTCGTTTTTAAAAGAATTGATTTGTTCTAAAATTTTAGCGCGGATTGTTTCTTGAGAATTTTGAACGATTTTTTCGACTTCTTCGCGATTTTGATCAATGTTGTCCAAAATTTTAAGAAGAGCCGCTCCGATTTTCTCGCCTTCTTTTTGCCGATCGGATTGAAGCTTTTGAATAACATTTTCCAAACTCTCAAAAATGGCGCGGTGAAACAAAATTTTTGTTTCATCGTCCAAAACATAATCCGAGGTTTTGACAACACCCGAAATTTTCAAAAGCTCGACGGGCGAAGGTTTTGAAAAAACATTTTCGTTTTCAAAATAAAGTTTTAAAGCCTCATCTTTTAAAACATTCAAAAGTGTTTCATTGATTTGAACATCAGCGGTCTCTGTTTCGTTTTGCACATTCAAAAACAAATTAAACGTGCCGCGTGAAAAATTTTGAGAAACGAGGTTTTTAACCTCATTTTCGATTTCTTCAAAGCCCAAAGGAAGCTTGATTTTAATATCCAGCCCTTTGGCATTTACGCTTTTTACTTCCCATGAAAAAGAATATTTTGCCGAGTCTTTTTCAAAAATGCCGTCAGATCTCGCAAAACCGGTCATACTTGATATGTTCAAAAAAATTCTCCCTTTTAAATTATTTTGATATATAATACAAAAAATATATTAAAAATTACTTAGGAAAAACCATGACAAATATTGAAAATATTCTGATTACGGGTGCCTCATCGGGCATCGGCGAAGCCTTAGCGCTTTATTATGCCGCAAACGGCGCAAAAAATCTTTTTTTATGCGGACGAAACGAAGAGCGCTTAAAAGCGGTGGCTGAAAAATGCCGCGCATACGGTGTCTCGGTCTATGAAAAAGTTTTGAATGTAACGGACAAAACTCAAGTTGAAAACTGGGTTAAAGATTCAAATGAAAAAGCGCCGCTTAATCTTGTTTTTGCAAATGCGGGTGTTTCAACGGGCGCAGAAACATGCGAGCATATTTATAACACCTTTAACACCAATATTTTCGGTGTTTTAAATACAATAACGCCTGCAATTGAAATATTTCAAACAAGAAAAGACAACAGCAAAAAAATTATCGCGATGACGGCTTCCGTTGCGGGTTATCACGGGCTTCCGGCGTGTCCGTCATACAGCGCTTCCAAAGCGTGTGTTAAAGCATACGGCGAAGCTATGCGCGAACGCCTGAAAAAAGACGGCATACAAGTTTCAACGATTTGCCCCGGATTCGTTCGCTCGCGCATCACCGATAAAAACACGTGCCCGATGCCGTTTTTTATGGAAGCAAATAAGGCGGCTGAAATCATCGCAAAACGGCTTGAAAAAAATGTCGGGTTGATTGCCTTTCCGTTTCCGATGCGCTTGTCGGTTTATCTTTTATCGATTCTGCCGAATTGCATCAGCGGCTTTATTTACAGCAAATTACCGCATAAAGTTTAATAATTGGCGAGATCAGATTATCGTAACTACTTTTTCCATCTTTTGAGTGTCGGGAAAATAGTTTCGCAATGATGTCTCATTTGTTCTTTTGTCATGCCGGCTTGAGAGGCGTAGGGAATGTTCATTTCAATATATTCTTCCATTGAAACCTTGTCTATAAATTCCCCATCTTTGTAACAATAAATGCAATAATCCGAATTTAAAGAACCGTCCTCATTCGTTCCAAATACGGATTCGTCGTTCATCGGCATACTGCAACTTTGACATATTCTAATCATATAAAACTCCTGTTATTTATCAGCTCCGTTTCCGTCGAAGCAAAATATAAAGCGCACCGCTGCCGCCGAGCTTCGGCGAAGGGTGAATAAACGTCAAAATCATCGGCGCCAAAGCCTCATTTTTAAGCCACATCGGAACATGTTGCTTTAAAACGCCTTTGGCATCAAAAATATCTTGCTCGGGGTGAGGAAGGCCTTTGCCGGTAACAATCAAAACCGCACGTTTCCCCTGATTAAAAGAAGATATAATAAAGCGTTGAACGGCATCAAAAGCCGCATCAACGGTAAACCCGTGCAAATCAAGCTTGGCCTCAACACCGAATTCTTCCCTTTTAAAACGGCGCATTGTTTGCTTGTCAATATCAGCTGTCGATCCGAGTTCAACATCATGATGAAAAGTTTTTAAAAGAGGCGTGTTTTGCGCCGCGTTTGAATGTTTTTTAATCTTTGTTCGTGAGGGCGAAACGACACGATTCGTTTGCCTGATTTTTTTAACATCAGACATGGCTTCTTCAAAAAAAAGTTCATCTTCTTTATCGGTCATTTTATCTGTTCGGAATCAAAATATAAAAGCGCCCTTCGGAATTCATTTTTCCTGCCTGAAGAAGAGCTTCTTCGCCGTGTCCCCAAAAATAATCTCCCCTGACGGCGCCTTTAATGGCCGCACCGATATCTTGTGCCGCAACCATTTTTTGCAAAGGCTCGCCGTTCGGTTCAACGGTGTCGAGCCAAAGCAAACTGCCGAGAGGCACAAAAGCCGGATCAACGGCCAAACTTCTGCCCGAACTCAGCGGCACACCGAGCGCACCGATTGGACCTTTGGCATCAGAAATCTTGTGGAAAATAAAGCGCGGATTTTCGTTCATATTTACATCAGCAATTTGCGGATTGTCTTTGAGCCAGTCTCTTATCTTATCCATCGAGGCCTCGCCTTTTTTCAAAAGACCCTTTTTTAAAAGCAACCCGCCGATACCGACAAATCTGTGTCCGTTGTTGTCGGCATACGAAACACGCACATTTGAACCGTCATCCAAAAGCGCAACGGCCGATCCCTGAATCTGCATCAAAAAGATATCAACCTTATCGTCGCCCCATAAAATAACCGGCGCATCAATACCTGATTTTTCAATTTGCTCGCGCGTAAAATAAGGCACGAGCCTGCTGTCTTGAACACGTCCCAAAATACGTTTGTTCGGCAATTCCTGATCAAAATCTTTCAGATTGATTTCAACCAAATCATTCGGTTTGCCGTAAATCGGATATTTATATTTACCGTGTTTGGTCTTAGAAGCCCTAAGCTCCGCTTCGTAATAAGACGTAAACTTGCCCGAAGAAGAGCCGTTATATGTAACAAGATAAGGCGTGAAGTTTGTTTCAAAAAAATCTTTTATCTGAGCATTATCTTTTTTATCAAGTTTTTGAAATTTTTTACAAGCATTAAAATAAGCTTTCGGCTCAATTTTGATTTGCGCATTTTGTAAAACGGCGCTTTTCTTTTCGACAGCTTCGCAGCTCAAAGAAAAAGTACCGGATATTTGAGAAAAATCATCGTTTTCAAAACCCTCCAAATCGGCAAAACTCTTTTTCTCTAAAACAAGTCCGCCGAACTTTTCGCTCTTTTGTGCGGGAGCGCATGAAATTAAAAATAAAAGAAGTAAAAGTCCGAAATTTTTCATTATTTTTTCTTTGTTGAAGTCAGCAACCAAACCGGAGATGAACTGTGAATGTTTTTTTCAAAAGTCCACGTATCCGTAATTTTTTGAACAAAATTTTCATCGCCTTCAATAAGCGTTCCGTCGGCATCTTTCAAAACATTGATTTGTTCCGAAACAAACTGAACGGCAATTTTTGCGATTCCCTTCGGAGAAATCTTAGCATCTGAAATCTGCATTTCATCAATTTTGATTAAATCCGATTCGGAGGTAATATTTTGAGCTTCGCGCTCATCAATAATGGCTGAAAATTTTTCAAACAATTTTTTATCGGTCAGCATTTTTAAGGTTTCTTTATCACGATTCGCAAAAGCTTCTAAGACCATTTCAAAAACTTTTGAAACGCGTTTTAGAAAATCCTGCTTTTGAAAACCCTCAATATTTTTCAAAACCTCATCTGCAGAAGAGTCGTTTAATTTAATATCCGAAAATTTAGCATCTTCCTGAGTTTTTTGTTGAATGAAATCGTAAATTTTTTCAAAATCTTTTTTAGAAACGATTTTAATTTGAGGCTGCTCCGGACGGGTGCCCAAAATATTGTTCAAACGAAACAAAATTAAAGCCACAACAATTCCTAAAAAAACCAAATCAATATAAGCCGACATGTCATCCTCTGCATTTTTTTCTTAAAAACTCTTATACTATATAAAGCATTTAAGAATTATTATCAACTGTTATATTTTATTTGACGCAACAAAATATTTAAGTTATGAGTCAAAAAAAAGAAATTTAAGAAAGGAAACAAAATGGCAGAACAGCAAAATCAAACAACATTGATGATTAACAGTCAATATATCAAAGATTTGTCTTTGGAAATCCCTCACGCTCCGGAAATTTTTAAAGAGCTCACGAAACAGCCTCAAATCCAGGTTGATGTTTCGGTTGCAACGCGTGAGCTGGGCGAAGATGTCTATAATGTTGACTTAAATTTAGCTTTAAACGGCGATATTGAAGATAAAAAATTGTTTATCTTGGAGTTAACATATTCGGCGGTCGTTACAATTAAAGTTCCCGCCGAGCATTTGGATCCTATCTTAAACATTGAAATTCCGAGATTAACATTCCCGTTTGCCCGCAACATCATCACACAATGCTTAATGGAAGGCGGTTTACCGCCGATGATGTTAACACCGGTTGATTTTAGTGCGGTTTATGCCGCCAAACAGGCAAGAAAAGAGCAAAATTAAAATGCGTTTGGCTTTGTTTCAGCCTGATATTGCACAAAACACGGGCACGCTTCTTCGCTTGGGAGCGTGCCTTGATTTGCCGCTTGATATCATTGAGCCGTGCGGTTTTTTGTTTAATGACAAAGGTTTAAAGCGTGCGGGAATGGATTATCTGGAGTTGGTATCTTATCGGCGCCACCGTTCGTGGGATGATTTTTTGGCTTTTCGCGCCGAACACCCTCAAGACTACGGACGAATCGTTTTGTTAACGACGCATGCGTCAATACCCTATACAACCTTCGAATTTCAAAAAAATGACATTATTTTAATGGGCAGGGAAAGTGCCGGAGTGCCCGAAATTGTTCATCAAACGGCAGATGCAAGGTTGCTCATTCCGATGTCCCCGAATGCTCGCTCGATTAATATGGCCGTTTCGGCGGTCATGGTGGTCGGTGAAGCCCTACGGCAGACAGGGCTTTTCCCGAAAATTTAATTTTTTTTAAATTTTAGACTGGATTTTTGCCAAAAAATGTGGTATATCGATTCTTGAGTTGATAAAAAAAATAAAAATAGGTGAAACAAATGAGCGTAAAAAAATTACCGACTGTGAAATTTAATTCCGGCGAATATGTTGTTTATCCGACACATGGCGTCGGCAAAATTTCGGACATTTCAAAACAGACAATAGCGGGCTCCGAGCTTGAGCTCTTGGTTGTTAATTTTGATAAAGATAAAATGACACTCCGTATTCCGCTTGCAAAAGTGGATCATGTCGGTTTGCGTAAAATTTCCGAGACATCGACAATCAACGAGGCTCTTGAAACATTAAAAGGCAAAGCCAAAGTCAAAAAGGTTATGTGGTCTCGTCGTGCTCAGGAATATGAAAATAAAATCAATTCGGGCAATCCTGTGGCTGTGGCGGAAGTTGTTCGTGATTTGTATCGTCAGGAAAATTTGGCCGAACAGTCTTACAGCGAGCGCCAAATTTATGAACAGGCATTTGAGCGTTTGGCATCCGAAGTTGCTGTTTGCGGCAATATTTCGCTTGAAGATGCCAATAAAAAATTGCTGAGCATCTTGGCAAAATAAGAGTTTTTCATTTCTTAACTCCTTAAAAGGCGGTGAATTTTATTTCACCGCCTTTGTTTATATCGTTTTGACAATTGACAACAGGTGATGATGGTTTTATAAAACACGTATGTCAAATGAGTTTTCAAAGCAGCTTTTAACGTGGTATCAAAAAAACGGGCGTGATTTGCCTTGGCGCTTTAAGGGCGGGGCACATCCCGATCCTTACGTTGTGCTTGTCTCCGAGCTGATGTTGCAGCAAACAACGGTTAAAACGGTTTTATCTTATTTTGATAGATTTATAAACCGTTTTCCGACAGTAGAATCTTTGGCGTCTGCCTCACAAGAAGACGTCAACCTTTATTGGCAGGGTTTGGGCTATTATACGCGTGCTCGAAGCTTAAAACAAAGCGCAGAAATGATTGTCAAAGACTTTAAAGGCGTTTTTCCTCATCAAAAAGAAGATGTTTTAAAACTCAAAGGGCTCGGCCCTTACACAATTTCAAGCTTTTTGGCGTTGGCCTTTAATGCGCCTGAAACGGTTGTCGACGGTAATGTTATCCGTATTATCTGCCGACTTTATCATTTAACATCGCCTCGAGATGAAATAATGGCGCAAATCAGAAAAAAAGCCGAAAGTTTAACGGATAAACAAAATGCGGCGGATTACGCGTCGGCGATTATGGATTTGGGCGCAACGGTGTGCACGCCGAAAAAGCCGCTGTGCGATAAATGCCCTGTCCGAAAGTTTTGCACTTCAAAAGATTTGCCTGATTTAGAGAAAATTCCGGTGCGCAAAAAGACAACAAAAAAAGTTTTTAACGGCTATGTTTACATTATTAAAAATAAAGAAGGAAAAGTTTTGATCAGAAAACGAACGGAAAAAGGACTTCTCTCGGGGCTCTATGAATTTCCGTGGAGCGAAGAAAGGTTGTTTAAAAATGCCAAAGAAACAAATCAATCCGTTTGTCATATTTTCACTCATATTAATATGAATTTGAAAATTTGCGAACTTAAATCCGATTCTGTTTTTTCGGATGGCTTTTTTGTTTTGCCTCAAGAGTTAGATAAATACGCTTTTTCAACATTAATGCAAAAAGTCATAAAAAAGCAGGGTGGTTTTGAAAGCCGCCCCGCTAAAGATGAAAAATAAGCCAAATAATAATGCCTAAAAGCACAACCCCCGAGAAGAAAAAGGTCAAAGACCTGTAGAGTTTTTTCTTTCGTTGTCGTTCTCTTTCTGCACGAATCTGCTTGCCTATTTGGCGCAAGTTTTCGAGTTCTTGTCTGTCGAAACAAACCACTTGTATTTCTCTTCCGGTGGCTTTGTCTACATAAGGAATAATCTGAGGCATAATGATAAAGTTTAATTGGTGCACAATTTATCACAATAAGAACAAGAGTCAACATGATTAATAAAAGTTGTTGAGGATAAAGAAAATTTTGTTGCAGATTTTTTCTTGAAATAGTATTAAATAACACAAAACGGATTTTATTTTAAATCCGGTGTTTTGGTTTGAAATTAAATAAATAAGGATATAAAAATGGTATCAATGGCAGAAAGAATGGCCGCAAATTTAGATATGTCGGCTTTTAGCAAAGCAGAAGACCTTAAAAAGAGATTATGGTTCACAATTTTAGCGTTAATCGTGTTCCGTCTCGGAACGTTTATTCCGTTGCCGGGTATTGACGCAGGCGTTTTATCTGAAGTTTTCTCTCAGCATTCGGGCGGAATCTTAGGTATGTTTAACATGTTTTCGGGTGGTGCTTTGTCGCGTATGACGATTTTTGCCTTAAACATTTTCCCTTACATTTCGGCATCAATCATTATTCAACTCGGCCAATCGGTTATTCCGTCATTGATTGCTTTGAAAAAGGAAGGTGAGGCCGGGCATCGCAAAGTAACGCACTATACCAAAGTTTTGACGGTCTTCATCACAATCATTCAAGGTTACGGTATCGCTGTCGGTTTGGAAAGCATTACAAACGGTGTCGGTGCTTCTGCCGTTGTTATTCCGAGTTTTGTTTTCCGCTTTACGACAATGGTTTCGCTCGTCGGCGGCACAATGTTTGTTGTATGGCTCGGTGATCAAATTACATCTCGCGGTGTAGGTAACGGTTCGTCGCTGATTATTACGGTCGGTATTATTGCCAACATTCCGGCGGCTTTGGCGCGCACGTTTGAATTGGGTCGTGTCGGCTCAATGTCGATGACGGTTATCGTGTTCTTGCTTTTGATGGCTCTTGCGTTGGTTTATATCATTGTCTTTGTTGAACGTGCACAACGTAAAATCATCATTCAATATCCGAAGCGTCAGGTCGGTATGCGTATGACGGCGGCCGAAAGCTCTCACTTGCCGTTAAAAATTAACCCGACAGGTGTTATTCCGCCGATTTTTGCAAGCTCACTCTTGCTCTTGCCGATTACGATTGCGAATTTCTCGGCTCAAAACGGTCCTTCTTGGGTTCAAACGGTGAACCAATGGCTCGGACACGGACAGCCACTTTATTTGGCACTTTATGCGTTTTTGATTGTTTTCTTTGCATTTTTCTATACGGCGGTTGTGTTCAATCCGGAAGAAACAGCTGAAAATTTGAAAAAACATGGCGGCTTTATTGCCGGTATCCGTCCGGGCAACAGCACGGCCGAGTATCTCGACTATGTAATTACGCGTTTAACGGTTTTGGGTGCGGCTTATTTGACAGCGCTTTGTATCTTGCCTGAAATCTTAATTGCAAAGCTTTCTGTTCCGTTTGTTTTGGGCGGAACGACGCTGCTTATCGTTGTTCAAGTAACGATGGACTTCATGACACAGGTTCAATCACACTTGATCGCTTATCAATATGAGGGGCTGATAAAGAAAGCCGCAATTGTTAATCAAAAGAAACGTCGTTAGAATGGAACAAAAACCCTTAAGAATAGTTTTAACGGGGGCGCCTGGGTGTGGAAAAGGCACGCAGGCGCGCATTTTGAGCGCACGAGCAAATATCTGCCATCTGTCGACGGGAGAGATGCTTCGTGCCGAAGCGGCAAAAGATACACCTTTCGGGCGGTCTTTGAAAGATTCTTTGGAAAGGGGCGAATTTGCAACGGATGAAATGATTGTCGATATGGTATCGAGGCGTATTGATGAGCCCGATTGCCGCAACGGCTTTATTTTGGACGGTTTTCCGCGCACGCTTCCTCAAGCGGAGAGCTTAGAGACAATATTGAAGCAAAAAAAATTGCAATTAGACTGTGTTATTGAAATCCAAGTTCCGGATGAAATTATTATGGAGCGTATTTTGGGGCGTTATTCGTGTGCGAAATGCGGTGAGGGCTACCATGATAAAAACATTAAGCCGAAGGTTTACGGCGTGTGCGACAAGTGCGGCGGCACCGAATTTATCAAACGTGCGGATGATAACAGACAGACGGTCAAAAATCGTTTGGTTAATTATCGCCAATTAACATATCCGACAATTTCATATTTTGAAAAATTAGGGCTTTTGCATTGTGTTGACGGAACGGGGTCTATTGAAAATACGGCAAATAAAATTGCTGAAATTTTAGGCTTAAACGAAGAAAAATAAAAAAAGTTATAAAAAGTTTAAAAAAACCTATTGACTCTGACAAATATTTGAATATAATCCGCTTAATTTTGAAAAGTGGTGATCAACTTTTTGAATGTTTATTTTATTGATAATGGAGAATTAATTTGGCTCGTATAGCTGGCGTAAATATCCCAAGTGCCAAAAGGGTAGAGGTCGCTCTGACCTATATTTTTGGTATTGGTAGAAAGACTGCTCAAGACATTTGTACAAAATCAGGCGTTTCAATGGATCGTCGCGTACAAGACTTAACTGATGAAGAAGTTTTAAAACTTCGTGAAGTAATCGACCGTGATTATTTGGTTGAAGGTGAGCTTCGTCGTGAGGTCGGCGTGAACATCAAGAGATTGATGGATCTCGGATGCTACAGAGGTTTAAGACACCGTAAAGGTTTACCTGTTCGCGGACAAAGCACAAAGCAAAATGCTCGTACACGTAAAGGCAAACGTAAAACTGTTGCCAACAAGAAGAAATAAGTGAGGGTATAATGGCAAAAGCAGCAACACAACGTGTTAAGAAAAAAGAAAAAAAGAATATCACATCAGGCGTCGCTCATGTGAATTCCACCTTTAATAATACCAGAGTAACCATCACCGATGCACAAGGCAACACAGTTGCTTGGTCAACAGCCGGTGCACAAGGTTTTAAAGGTTCGCGCAAATCAACTCCTTATGCCGCACAGGTTGCAGCAGAAGAAGCAGGAAAGAAAGCGCAGGAAAATGGTATGACAACTTTGGAAGTTGAAGTTAAAGGTCCGGGTTCGGGTCGTGAATCAGCCGTTAGAGCTTTGCAGGTTGTCGGTTTCACAATTACATCGATTCGCGATGTAACACCGATTCCGCATAACGGTTGCCGTTTAAGAAAAAGACGTCGCGTATAATTTTTTTGTTTTGTTAGCGGAGATTGGTTTCATATCTCCGCTGACGATTGTTTTTTTTAGTTAATACTTTATTTAAAGAGGGTACTCCGGTGATTCAGAAAAATTGGCAAGAACTTATTAAACCGACTAATTTAGATGTCAATTCGGAAGGTTTGAATAAATCTAAAATAGTGATAGAACCCCTTGAGAGAGGCTTTGGTTTAACCCTGGGCAACGCTTTACGAAGAGTTTTACTCTCGTCTTTACAGGGCGGTGCCGTTACAGCCATCAAAATTGATGGTGTATTACACGAATTTTCGGTTATTGAAGGTGTCCGTGAAGATGTGACGGATATTGTTTTAAATATCAAAGGTTTGGCCGTTGCTGTTCACAGCGAAGGTCAAAAGACGATGTATCTTGATGCAACGGGTCCATGCACGGTAACGGCTTCAATGATTGAAACGGGACATGATGTTGAAATCATGAATCCGGATCACGTCATTTGCAACCTTGATGACGGCGGTAAAATTTCGATGGAATTGACCGTCACGACGGGTAAAGGTTATGTTCCGGCTTATCAGAATAAATCTTCCGATTCGGCTATAGGTGTGATTGCGGTTGACGCGATTTATTCACCGATTAAAAAAGTTTCTTACAAAGTTGAAAACACTCGTGTCGGTCAAATTACGGACTATGATAAATTAACGATGATTGTTGAAACAAACGGTGTCGTAACGCCGGAAGATGCGGTTGCTTATGCGGCTCGTATTTTACAAGATCAATTGAAACCGTTTATCAACTTTGATGAGCCTGAAAATGATGTTGAAGACATTAAAGAAGAGCTTCCGTTTAATCGCAATCTGCTCAAAAAGGTTGAAGAACTTGAACTTTCGGTTCGTTCTGCAAACTGCTTGAAGAATGATAACATCGTTTACATCGGTGATTTGGTTCAAAAGACAGAAGCCGAAATGCTTCGCACACCGAACTTCGGACGTAAGTCTTTGAATGAAATCAAAGAAGTTTTAGCAAAGATGGGTATTCATCTCGGAATGGAAACACCGGGATGGCCGCCTGAGAACATTGAAGAATTGATCAGAAAGTGTGATGATCATTTTTAAGTCATAAAAGTTCAACAAAAGCCTCAGCATTTTAAGTTGAGGCTTTTATTTTTACATAAATTTGATCAAATTATGGTCGCGAAAACTGTAATAATTATCTTTTGAAACGATTAAATGGTCATAAACCTTGATTTTCATAGGCATTAAGGCAGTAACAATTTCTTTGGTGCATAAAATATCATCTTCGGACGGTTGGCAATTTCCGCTCGGATGGTTATGATACAAAACAACGGAAGTTGCTTGTGATTGTAAAATGTATTTAACAACTTCTCTGGCATAAAAAGAAACTTGATCAATACTGCCGCGTTGCATCAACTTATCTTCGATTAACTGAAGCTTTTTATTTAACAGCAGAATATGAAACTCTTCAACATCGGCTTCTAAAATGGCGGCTTTGCAGTAATCAATCACATAATCAATATGTGTGAAAACGGGCTTATTATCTTCCTTTAAATGCTGAGCCGTCAATTTCTGAGCAGAAACGACAAGGGTTTTGAACAAGGCAATCGTATTTTGCGATAAACCATATTCTGAAAGTTTAAATTGCGGAGCAGTCAAAACATTAAAAAGAGAACCGAAATGAGCAATCAGCTTTTTTGCCTCATCTTTAACATCTCGTCTTGGTATCGAAAAAGTCAGGATAAGTTCCAAAAACTCATAATCAGGCATGGAAGAACCATTGTCTTTTAAAAATCTTGTTCTTAACCTTTCTCTGTGCCCTAAATAAAGAGGCTTTTCTTCCGTTTTACCGCTCATTGATAAAATCTCCTGATAGAAATTAACTTGAACAATCCGTGAGCATATCATCCAAACGTTTTTCTTGAATGCCATAAGGATCTTGGTGGATTAAAACTTGTGCGCTCGGATATATTTTTTTGATTTGCCGTTCAACCAAATCGCCCAAATCGTGTGCTTTTAAGAGAGGGATATTGCCGTCCATTTCAAGATGAATTTCAAAATAATAAACACCGCCCAAATCGCGTGTGCGCAAATCGTGAAAGCCTTTAATACCGGGCGTTTTTGCGACAATGTCGGCAACCTGTTGACGCACATCTTCGCCCAATTCTTTATCCATTAAGGCGCTTAAAGCCTCAAGAGAAATTTGATAAGCATAATAAATCAAATAAATCGCGATAAAGAAAGCAGTCAAAGTATCAAACCAATCAATTTTGAAAACATTAACGGCAATAAGCGATAAAATAATGGCGCCGTTTGTTAAAATATCGACCACATAATGCGCGCTGTCAGCTTTAATGGCAATCGAATTTGTGTGCTTGGCAACAAAACTTTGAAACCCGATAAGTCCGAAGGTTGCCGCCAAACTGAATATCATCACGATTAAACCGATTGTTGTTTGTTGCAAATGTGCCGGATGTAAAAAGCGATCAACGGCGTTATAAATAACAAACAATCCCGAGCCGGCAATAAAGGCGGCCTGAACCAATGCGCTTAAAGCTTCGGCTTTAAAATAACCATAACGATATCTGCAGCTGGCCGGTTTGAGTGAAATTTTAACGGCAATAAACGAAACAAGAGAAGCAATAATGTCAGACAAACTGTCGACAAGTGACGATAAAATAGCCAAAGAACCCGTGGCGAGTGAGGCTAAAAACTTTAAGATAAAAAGCAAAGAAGAAAGAGAAACGCTCGCCCAAACGGCATATTTTTTATAGCGCTCAACTTTGGATTGCGGCCATGTTTCTGACATTTTTAATATTCTCCCAATCGGTTTGATCAATTTCAAAATAATACTTCTCGGCATTTTCTTTAAAAAGGCGGATATGTTTGTTCAAGTCTTCGCCGTTAAATATATATTTCACGAAATATTTGTTTTGAGATTGATAAAATTCAAGTGTTGCATTTAAATCATTTTCGGCCGTTATCTTAAACGTCTCAAGTTTCTTTTTATTTTGAATTTCCGAAACGGCGCTCTGAAATTCTGTGTTTAAGAAAATTTTGATATAAGAAGAAACAAGGTCATTATTGTCTTTGCCGTTGATGCTGACAAAGCGTCCAAATCTTAAATCCCACAAATGAGAATAGGTCCATTCGTGCCAATCAAGTGATAAATCAACAAATTCAATTTCGGCTTTAAAGACCTGGAATTTATCATCAAATTTAACGTATGCGGCAGAAGATCCGCGTCCGAGTTCAATATCATATTTTCCGACCTCCAAAGCTTCAATGATTTTGTTGTCTTCTCCTTTCAATTCAATTCTTGTGGAAGTTGATCCGTCTGCCTCAACGGGTAATAATCCGAATTGAGCTAAATTTTCGGCTTTATCTGATTTTTTCTCATAAAAAACACCTTCAAGAAGCGCACTCAAAAAACTGCGTATGCGTTCTTGATAAACAGCAAAGTCAGGTTTGTTTTCCAAAACCCAAAGACCGTCTTTTAGACTAAATGTAAGAGAGGTTTCTTTGTTGCGCAAAACAATTTTTTGCACCTCATTAATCTCTTGCTTTAAATGAGGCAACAAAGGTTTGTCTTCATATTTTTGAATATCGGAACGATTCTGAACAAAAACGGAAATAATTCCGAGAAGCAGAATACATAAAGCAATAAGGGTTATTCTGAGCAAAGGTTTATTGAGTGTAAAATGAGTTTTTTGTTTTTCTTTTGAAGGAGATTTGATAAAAACATAAACGATTAAAATCAGCGTTAAAAGGAGCGGAATTAAAAAGATATTCAACAGCTTTACAAGCAATGCGATTCGTTCAATTTTTGAAGATGTGAGCAAACGCGTTTGAGAAAGCTCGCGTCTCAGGTCATTTAAACGTCTTCTTGCCTGAGAAATAAGTGAAAGTTCGTCGGCTGTAAATGTTTGACGGTCTTCAAAATCACGCTTGTCCCAAATTTCTTGCAATTGCCGTTTTGTTAAATCAATACGCTCAAAAATTTCCTCTTCTTTGAGTTTATATTCAAAAATACTTTGCTTGCGTAAATTTTCAATATTTTCAAAAGCCCTGTTTTTAAGCCCTTTACCGCGCAGTTTTAACAAAGCATCATCTGAGGTTAAATAGTCAAGAGCATTCAAAACAAAATCAGCATTATTAAAAAGCGGAACAAAGTATGTATCATCTAAAAAGCGGTGTGCCGTTCCCCAAAAATCATTATACAAAAGATCTGTATCGGTAACGACCACGAGTTCAAAGGGATTATTCTTATCTTGTCCGCGGATATAGGCTGATAAAATTTTCACATTTTCATCTTTTTGATAAAAGCTTAAAATTTGACGCGGATTAAGCCCGTTATGGACGACGCTGACAGGCATTAAAGCAGAATTATCGGAAGAAATCATCAAAGGCAAAAACGAAACGTTTGCATCTTCTGCAGGCATTAAAACGCTTGCAGACGACATCAGCAAACTTTTTAAGTTTTGAGTAATCGGATGAAAAGGGTTGAAATTATGAGGCGTTAATTTAAATTGTATCACATCTTGGGTATAGGCTGGGTTATTTTTATAATTGCTTGTAGCATCAACGGTGATTGAATTTTCTAAATCAGCAACAACATAATCGCCGTAAAATTTAAATCCCCAAAATGCATCAAGTCCGTTCAAATCTGAAACGGCATACGGAGAATTTGATGCCATATACAGACGTCTGGCCTCGGCGGCAGCATCTAAAAAGAGCAAAATTTTACCGCGGTTTTGAGAATATTTTTTAATTTCATCGACCATCTGATCGGATAAATCAAGAGGGTGTATGATAAGTAAAACGTCAGGTGCTTTTTCAAAATCATCCGGCGTGTTGATAAATTTCAATTCATACAGTTCGGATATTTTATTTGTAATTTCCCAAGGCTGAAACATCATGTTTTCATTATCACTGGTTCCGCTGATCGAAATACTTGAAATAATACCGACCGTTTTTTTCTTGTGCGAAAGCCTGTAAATTAATGTTGTTAAATCTTGTTCCAAAGAAGAAAGGCGTTCATAAGAAAGATAAGGAATAACTTCTTTGCGATCTAAAGTATCGACAATGCTTAAACCGAAAAGCGCATTTTGATTAATGTCAATTAAAGGGATGGGTTGCAATCCGTCAGCGATGGCCCGATCTTCAATATTATCCAAATTTTGAGGATGATAAACATGAAAATCAAATTTACCGCGCGAAGCGTTTTTATAATGTTCCAAAAGCATTTTGACACGGTCAAAAACTTGTCTTAAGTTTGGGTTCCTTTTAGCCAAGATGTTTGAAAAATAAAGTTTTGCGGTAATCGGCTCATTGATTTGCTCTAAAACATCGATCGTATTTTGATTAAGAGTCCAAAGTTTTTCCTGCGTGAAATCAAGCTCTGTTCCCCGCGTGAGATTATTTGCGAGCAAATTAAATCCCATAAAACCGACAATAAGCATAATCCAGGCCGCAACATAAGTCGAGCGTCGTCCGGATTTGAGCCAAAACGAAGAGCCTGAAGTCCGGAAGCTGACAATGAGCATTGTCGTAAAATTAAACAAAATGATAATAGACGCAAAAAAGAGAACGTCTCTCCATTCCAAAACACCGTTAATTAAAGAATTAAAGTGCGTCAAAAAGCTAAATGATGCGATGGTGTCAATCATATAATCAGGCAAAAATATTCTGAAAAACGAAAGCACAAATTCAAGACCGCTGAAAAAGAACACCAAATTGGCAATAACGGCAAGAACCAAAGCAATAACCTGATTTTTTGTTAAGGCAGACATGGTTTGAGAAATAGAAAGCATCGTGCAGGCTAAAACAAAACTCGCGCCGTAAGAAAGGACAATAAGCATATTGTCAGGATTTCCGAGAATATGAACGGTAATCACAAAAGGAAAGGTTAAAGCAAGCGCCAAGGCGGCGAACAGGGCGGAAGCCAAAAATTTTCCCCAAACTAAAACAGGTATCGATACAGGCATTGTGATAATTTGAACGATACTTTTGCTTCTGAATTCTTCTGCCCACAAACGCATGGAAATACCCGGTAAAAATAAAAGATAAAGCCAGGGCAAAAAGCAAAACATATAAAAGAGAGAGGCTTGACCGCGTTCAAAAATATGTCCGAAATAAAAAGCGGTAACGGCATTCAAAATCAAAAAGCTGACCAAATAAATATAAGCGAGCGGGGATATAAAATAACGCATCAGTTCATTTTTTGTAACAATCCAAAGCTTGCGCATCTTTTGTCTCCTTTAGTCTTGAGTGAGCTTTTTGAAAGCATCTTCCAAAGATTTTGTTTTAGTGTTTTTCAAAATTTCGGCGCATGTGCCGTTTGCCATCATTTTTCCGTGAGAAATGATAATAATTCGCGAACAAAGCGCTTCCGCTTCATCAAGTAAATGTGTCGAAATTAAAATGGTTTTGTCTTGACTCATAGCGGCAATAAGTCCGCGCATATATTCTTTTTGATTGGGGTCAAGGCCGTCCGTCGGCTCGTCAAGGAGCAAAATCGGAGGATTGCCCAAAACACTTTGCGCAAAACCGACCCGCCGCAGATATCCTTTTGAAAGAGTTTCAACTTTTTGATGAAGAACTTCTTGAACATGAGCCATTTGAATTGCCTGTTCCAGATTTTCTTGAGAGGCATTTCTTAAATCAGCCATATATTTTAAAAACATTTGAACGCTCATATCGGGATATATCGGCGCACCTTCCGGCAAAAAACCGATTTGTGCCTTAGCTTTTTCGGGATTTTGAGAAATATCTTCACCGAAAACCAAGATTTTTCCCGAAGTCGGATTTAAAAAACCTGAAATCATATTCATTAAAGTCGATTTTCCGGCGCCGTTCGGACCCAAGAGAGCGATAATTTCTCCTTTTGAAGCGTTCAAATTAAAATTTTGAAGGGCTTTAATCGAACCGAAAGTTTTGTTCAACGAAATTGTTTCAAGTATAAATTCGCTCATTTTTCCAAATCCTTTAAATAAAGCTTGCCGCCGATTAAAGGCGCATGAACGCCTGTTGTCGAAGGGAAAGTAATCGGCAAATTATAAAATCTTCGGGCCGCCAAAAAGGCAATGGCAGCCGCATCGTCAGCTTTAACCTCATCATGCGAAGCACTTGCAACAATGTCTTCTTTCTTTAATTTTTGTTTGATGGCACGCACAAGAGTAGGGTTCAATGCACCGCCGCCGCAAATTAAAGAAGTAACGGGTTTTTGAGGCAGCATTTTGAGAACGGATTGACAAATGCTTTCTGCAATGAAATCGACAATTGTGGCCGCTCCGTCGGCGACGGTAAGTCCCTCAAAATGTTCCTCCTTGTCTTTGAAAGCATTACGGTCTAAAGATTTTGGCGGCATTTTTTCAAAAAACTCGTGGCGCATCAAACCGGATACGATTTTAAGATTTGGCGTTCCGGTAGCTGCCATTTGACCGTTATAATCCATGGCAATATGAGCGTGTTTTTTCATAAAATCATTAAGCATGGCATTACCCGGTCCGCAATCAAAAGCAATCATTTCGCCTAATTCACCGATATAAGTCAAACTGGAAACACCGCCGATATTAATGAAAAGAGCGGGCTTTTCTAAATTTGTTGCAAGCGCATGATAATAAGAAGCGGTGATCGGAGAACCTTGCCCGCCGTTTGAAAGGTCCGCATTATGAAAATGTGTGACTGTCGGAATTTGAAACTCTTCAAAAATCTCTCGTCCTTTGCCGAGTTGATAAGTATATTTTTCTTTAACATGATGCGCAATGGTCGGACCTTCTATGGCAATCAGGTCAATTTTTTGAGATGAAGAAGAAATAATCTCGCGAATAATGTCTTTCATTAAACGGGTAACATCTTTTTCAACGGAATCAATCAAAATTTTATCGTCCGGAACATGAATATTTTTGCCTAAAATTAAACTGATTTTAGATCGGAGAACTTCGGGCATCGGCATTGAAGAACTTAAATAAGTCTGATAAATATCAACGCCGTCTGTTGAAACGAGAGCATATTTCAAACTCTCAATGGAAGTGCCGCTCATCAAAGCCAAAACATTTAAAGGTTTTATCATCATTTTATATATTTTTTACCTCAACTCTTGCAATACACAAAATAATAAGCTAATATGCGTTAAAATTTCGTTATAAAGGAAAGAAAAATGGCACATTTAAAGTCTGAATTTTTAAATATTATGCATGAGCGCGGTTTTTTCAATCAATGCACCAATGAAGAAGGGTTTGATAGCTATCTTTTTGAGTGCGAAAAAGAAGGTAAACCGGCGGTCGGCTATTTGGGTTCGGACCCGACAGGAGACAGCCTCCACGTCGGACATATTGTGCCGGTGATGATGTTGCGATGGTTTCAAAAGTGCGGACACAAACCGTTAACGCTTGTCGGCGGAGCAACAGCGCGTATCGGCGATCCGTCGGGCAAAGACAAACTTCGTCCGTTTTTATCGGAAGAAACGTTAAAACATAATACGGAAGGCCTTAAAAAGTCTTTCAAAACTTTTCTTGATTTTTCAAACAAACCGAACGGGGCCGAAATGGTCGATAACTGGGATTGGTTTAAAGATATCAAATATCTCGATTTTTTGCGCGATATCGGCACATGTTATTCGGTCAATCACATGCTGACGATGGATAGTGTCAAATCGCGTCTTGAACGTGAACAACCGATGAGCTTTTTGGAATTTAACTATCAGCTTCTTCAAGGCTACGATTTTTGCGTTTTGCATCAGCGTTACGGTTGCCGCGCCCAAATTGCGGGGGCTGACCAATGGGGAAACATCACTTCGGGAACAGAACTCGGACGCCGTCGCTACAATGTCGAGCTTTTCGGGTTTACAAGCCCGCTTTTAACCGATTCTGCCGGCAAAAAAATGGGCAAATCCGAGGGAAATGCCGTTTGGATTAACGATGATAAACTCTCTTCTTATGATTATTTCCAATATTTCAGAAACATCGGTGATGCCGAAGTTGCCAAATGCTTGGCGATTTTCACTGATTTACCGATGGATGAGGTTAAGCGCCTGTCAGCATTGAAAGATCAGGAAATTAACGAAGCTAAAAAGATTTTGGCCTTTGAAGCAACAAAAATGTGTCGTGGCGAAGCTGCGGCCAAAGCAGCTTTAGAAACGGCTGTTAAAACCTTTGAACAAGGTGCTTCGGGGGATAATTTGCCCGTTTTGGAGGTCGATTTACAAGCCGGAATAGGCATTTTAGATGCGTTTTTAAAAATCGGCTTTGTGGCGAGTAAAGGCGAGGCAAGACGACTGATTAAACAAGCCGGCTTAAAGCTCAATGACAAGCAGGTAACAGACGAAAATTACGTCATCACGGCAAAAGATTTGATAAACGGTGAAATTAAGCTTTCGCAAGGCAAAAAAAAGCATGGCCTGATTAAAGCATAAGGTCTTATTTTTGGGCTTTTTTTGCAGTTTTTTGTTGTAATTTGTTTTATTTTGGCTTATAAAGAAAAAAGTTTATTTGAATTTATAAAGAAGGGATAAATATGCCAAACCCGATTGATACGAAAATAATCAGCAAACTTGCTGAAATTTTAAATAAATCTAATTTAACGGAACTTGAATATGAAGACGAAACGGTGCGTATTTCGCTTGCCCGTCAAAACGGTGCGGCTTTGCCGCCTCAAGTTGTTGTTGCGCAACCTTTGGTAGAGGAAAAACCGAAAGAAGAAGAAAAGGAATTGCCTCAAGAGGTTGAAAACCTTATTCAAGACCATCAGGATGATGAAAACGCCGTTAAATCGCCGATGGTCGGTGTCGTTTATTTAGCTCCGAATCAAACAAGCCCGAATTTTGTTAAAGTCGGCGATGATGTTAAGGCCGGCGACACGGTATGCTTGATTGAGGCGATGAAAACCTTCAATCCGGTTAAAGCTCATAAGAGCGGTCGCGTGACGAAAATTTTGGTTGAAGCGGGCGATCCTGTCGAATATGGTGCGCCTTTAATTGTGATTGAATAACAATAGGTTAATCTGATGTTTGAAAAAATCTTAATCGCAAATCGCGGCGAAATTGCCTTACGTATTCAGCGTGCTTGCCGCGAGATGGGTATTAAAACGGTTGCGGTTCACTCTGAGGAAGATGCAAATGCGATGCATGTCCGCATGGCAGATGAGGCCGTTTGCATCGGTCCGGCAAGGGCGGCCGATTCGTATTTAAACAAGCCGGCTATTATTTCGGCGGCGGTTATTACCGGTGCTGATGCCATCCACCCAGGATACGGCTTTTTATCCGAAAATGCGGATTTTGCCGAAATGGTTGAGCGCCATGGCATCGCTTTTATCGGTCCGACCTCGGCTCAAATGCGCCTGATGGGCGATAAAATTGCGGCACGCGCGGCGGCTCAAAAGGCGGGTATGCCTGTGGCCCCCGGTTCTCCGGAGTTAAAAACGCTTGATGAAGCTTATATTTGGGCTAAAAAAATCGGTTTTCCCGTAATGGTTAAAGCCAAAGACGGCGGTGGCGGCAAAGGTATGAAAGTTGCCATGAAAGCGGAAGATTTACCCGAAGCTTATTCTTTGGCTCGTGCAGAAGCAAAAGCCTCGTTTACGAGCGATGCGGTTTATCTTGAAAAGTTCTTGACGAACCCGCGTCATATTGAAATTCAAATTTTGGCGGATAGTTTCGGAAACGTCGTTCACTTAGGCGAAAGAGATTGTTCGATTCAACGCGGCAATCAAAAGGTGATTGAAGAAACACCTTCGCCGGCCTTAAATGAGAGCGCACGTCAAAACATATGTAAAATTGTGCGCAAAGCCATTCAAAAAATAGGTTACACAAACGCCGGAACGTTAGAGTTTTTATATGAAGACGGCAAATTTTATTTCATGGAAATGAACACACGTTTGCAGGTTGAACATCCGATTACCGAGGTTGTTACGGATATTGATATCGTGCGCGAACAAATTCGTATTGCAAGCGGTGCAAAATTGAGCTACAAGCAAGAAGATATCACATTTTCCGGCCATGCGATAGAATGTCGTATCAATGCCGAAAATCCGGACACATTTACGCCTTGTCCCGGAAAAATCAGCGAATGGCACGCCCCCGGTGGTTTAGGTGTCCGTGTCGATTCGGAAATTTATTCCGGCTATACGATACCGTCGTGTTATGACAGTATGATTGCCAAATTAATCATCAGTTCAAAAACAAGAAGCGGCGCAATTATGCGCTTGCGTCGGGCTTTGGATGAGTTTGTCATTATGGGCATTGACACAACGATTCCTCTTTTACAGGAAATTATTTCCGATGCGGACTTTATTGACGGAACATATAACATTCACTGGCTTGAAAACTTTATGAAAAAACGCGGCTCTTAATTCAAAGGTGTTCAAATGGAAAAAGAGCTTCAAATCAAACAACTGTGCATAGACACGCTGTCCTTTATGGCTAAAAACTGTTTTTTGCTTATTTTGTTTGGTTCGGCTTCTTTTTTAGCGTCGTTTTTGAGCTTAAAATTTATGTTTAAACATCAAATGACGATGCTTTGGTCGTATGCCCTGTTTTGTTATGTGTTTTACTACATTTTTATCAGTCTTTATTATGAACAAAAACCGATTTTCACAAGCGAAAAGCTGGTCAATTCGGCCATTAAAATAGCGGTTATTTTTGCGATTTCGCTGCTTGTGGTAATTTGCGGACATTTGTTTTTGAAACTATTAAAATATATGTCTCAATGGCTGATCGGTTTTCCCGATATTTATGAGTTTTTGAAACGTAGCTACCAATTTTTAAACGGTTCTAAAACGGGGCAGTTTTTGCTTTATATTCCGTTGATTTTTCTTTTGACGTTTACCTTTTTTATTCCCGGTTTTACTTGGGTTTCAAGCATTAACGGAGATGATGCTTCGTTGTGGTCGGCTTATGCGAAAACGCATGGAAACTACATTAAAATAGCCTTGATTTTGGTTGTTTTATATGTTTTCTTTCCGTTTATGTTAAATCTGGTCGGTAAATATTCACCGTTGCATTTAAGTATCAAACACGCCTTAAAAACGGTTGTTCAATTCGTTTTTTATATCCGCCTTTATGATTTTTTCTATAAAGACTAAATTCCGCTTTTAAGTATATTCCCTTTCATTGAGGGCGTTATATCTTCAAAATTCATCAGTTTTTGAGAAATTTCTTTGACCTGCCTTGCCGTATAGGGTTTATGGCAAAAATCCATTTGACAATATGTCGGCTTAACCTCATTGGCAATGCTTGCCGCGCAAAACGGGCGTTTATCAAAAAGCATTGTCTGACACGGCACACTAAGCGCTTCAAAAATTGTGCCGTCTTTCTTTAAGCTCAGCCGTTTTTCCCCGCCTTCGCAGTGCGCGCAATCATTTTCTCTGATGCAAACAGCGCTCGTAAACAAAGGCACATCTTGATAAATAATCAGGCTTGTTTGCAAAAAGGCTTTTGATGAGAGGGCTTTTAAGTTATGAAGCGTGTCTTCAAGCGCAAAAGAAACACGTCTTGCGCCGATATCTTGAGCCATAAGCATCGCCTCCGTATTTAAGATATATAAAAACGGTCCGAAAGAAACATCATATTTTTCGGCATCAATGAAATCAAGTGCCCAATAATTTGAAACCTCCCATTTTCGGTATCCCAAATCCAAAAGTTTTTTAATCGCGGGTGCAAAAAGCCGCGGCTTTCGGCAAACACTCGGAAGCGCAATGCGAACCTTTGAAAGAGGCAATAAAGAGAGCTTGTCAAAATCAGGCTTGTCATCAATCAGATAGATAATTTCATCAAAGCTGTCCGAATTAAGTTCACCTAAAGCTTGAAGATGATCAACCTTAATAATCCATTTCAAATGAGCGTTATCAATCGGTTTCGGCAAAGTTGAAAGTTTTCCGTGCTTGAACACGGGGACGATTTTTTCATATAACCCGCGCCTTAAATCGTTGATAAGAGAAACGGGAACAAAAAGATTTGAAGGATTCTTGAGCTCAAAGTTCTTTAGTTCAAAAATTGTGTCGCCTGTTTTGTTAAAAGCATTCAAAAACGCCTCATAAACTTTGTTTGAATCTTTGGCAGGTTCAAAAGTGCCGCACACTTCAAAAACAAAATTGCCTGACTTGGCAACAAGCTTGTCTTTCAAAACCTCAACCGTTACATCAACATTTATTCTGTTTTGAAATTCATGAGGTTTAGGCTTAGTATAATTATAACTTCCTTTAACTTCAGAAGAAGATGCCAAATAAACGTCCATTCCTTTTTTCAAAAGAGGGTAGCCCCTAGGAAGTTCAATTTCGGTAGGTTTGCCGGGTTTGGCACAAACAACATTTTTACCGTTTTGTTTCATATTTTGAACCGAAAAACCGAAAGGCTTTTCATCGCCCGTTACATCAATTTGTAAACCGTCAAAACGACCGATATTATGCGTCGGTGTCAAAATAAGACAGCCTTTGACAATGTTTTCGACTTTGCCGATTTTAAGCCCGCGATGTCCCACAAAATCAGGGTCAACCACATCTTTGTTTTTGCCGTTAAAATGGAAGCTGCACCAAGGGCGCGAAAAAATCTGTTTAATGTTTTCGGCGTTTTTCGTTTCCGTCTTTTGCCCGTCTAAAATTTTCCGATAATAGTCCGTAACGGCGGCAACATAGAGAGCTGTTTTTTTGCGCCCTTCAATTTTTAAAGACGTAGCTTTAAGCTTTAAAATTTGCCCCTCTAAAGCCATATCTTTCATTGAAAAGATATGCTTTGTTTTTTGATTTTCTTCAAAACACGCGCGGCAAGGATATAAACATTTTCCCCTGTTGGCGCTTTTGCCGTATTCAAGGGCTGAAAATTGGCAGATGCCGCTGTATGAATAACACAATGCGCCGTGAATAAACACTTCTGTCTCAAGCCCCTTAATCGAAGAAATTTCATTGATTTCATCAAGTGTTAACTCTCGCGCTAAAACAACCCGCGAAAATCCGAGCTTTTTCAAAAACAGCGCACCCTCTTTGTTATGAACGGCCATTTGCGTGCTGGCGTGCATTTGAAGTTCGGGATATTGTGTCTTAATCAAATGCGCAACACCCAAATCCTGCAAAATCACGGCATCAACTTTGCATTTTGAACAAATATCCAAACTTAAAATCAAATCGGAAAGTTCGGCTTCTTGAATAACGGTGTTGATTGTAACATAAACTTTGCGCCCTAAATGGTGGGCATAGGCCGTAATTTCGTTTAATTGCTTTTCATCAAAATTTGTGGCGGTGGCGCGCGCCGAAAAACTTTTAAGCCCCAAATAAAGTGCATCAGCGCCGTAATACAGCGCCGCATAAGCTGATTGAATGTCGCCGGCCGGAGCCAAAAGTTCTGTTTTCGTCATGCCTTTTTCTCTACTATTTTGGTCGTCAAAAGTCAAGAAAAAACGCACCTCGAAGGGAGGTGCGTTTAAATCCGAACTCAGCGACAGACCCAAACAATCGGCCCTCTGATAAGTGCAGCGTCATATTTGGCGACTTGAACGGGAAGCGAAAGCTTGTTTTCAAAAAAATCCGCCCATTCTTTCTCCGTTAAAATGATCCCGATGTCTTCAAAAAAATCGTTTTTGAGCAAGATGGGGGAATACGAATAAGATTTCTCCGAGAGCAAGCAGACCTGTGAGTCGTACCCGTGATTTTCAACAACGCCGAGCGCAGCGATGTAATAAAGTCCGTTAGCGCAAAGAATACGGCCTTCTTTGATATGCATCATATGATAACAGCCTGGCTCCAAAGTATACGGAATCAGTGATTTAAAGCTTATAAAGATACACATCAGCGCTAGCACGCAGAATATAACGCAATGAAGAGTTGCATCACTTCCGACAAGAATGGCGCAGATCACATTACCGCCGACGAAAAAAAGAGAGACAGCAATGGTTGCGACAATGAGGGAAGAGTAGGGAAGATACCTGTTCCAAAACAAACACCCCCAAGAGAACGCCATCGGCAAAATAAGAGCCGAGATACACCATATCAAAATGCCCGTATATCCCATAATACTAAATATTTAATAGGTTCGATATAAAGTATTTTTAATTTACCGAATATCTTGAGA
>JAEEGL012075977.1_pt1 | contig 32816 bp, 65 predicted proteins | sample 9134231 | NCBI WGS metagenome assembly JAEEGL01 (sample SAMN16246548, study PRJNA631951) | gut metagenome | biome: gut microbiome; feature: rumen; material: fiber-attached | host: Bos | place: Iran: Karaj | collected 2018-10
GGGAATATATAAAGAATATTGAGGAGCTGCCTGTGGGCGCCGCATACGTGCTCGCCGGAACTCTCAATGAAGGAACATATATAGAAGGATTTTAATATGAGTAGAGTAAGGGTTCTCCTCAGCAGGCTAGGTGACCTGCAGGGGGATACAGAAAATGAGTTCATGAGGATGCTGCGCAGCAAGAATAGCACCCTGGTATCCGAATCCGGTGCCACAGTATCCTTGGTAGATGGACACGTGACCATCAACGGCGAAAGCTTGTATACGGTTGACATTGCCAAGGCCTTGGACATCCTGGAAGAGTTCCATAAAAGTGGTGAATACGATGGATAAGCTGCAGAGATATTTCCTGTCCCAGGTAAGGGACCGTAATAAGGACGTCATCCGTTCCAGGAGCACTAAGAGCATGTACTTCTGTTTCGACGGACACATAGTCAGAATCTCGGACCATCTCCCCACGGACTTCAGCCGGTTCGAGACATCCATCATATGGACCTCAGACCCGGACCGGTATGTCCTCCTCAGGAACAGGAACGGCCAGGTGGAAACCATCTCCTATGCCAGGGCTAAGACCATCGCACAGTCATTATCATTCCTGGCGCCTACGCTGTTCTCACAGCCCCTCAACAAGGCAACGTTCGTCACCGAGAAAGAGTTCTATGACAATAACGAGTGGAGCGAGTGCATTATGGGAATCCCTAAGGGGAAATTCACCGACGGCCAACTCCACGCCATCAAGAAGATGATTCAAAAAGTAACGAAGGCAAAATGAAGACACTGTACAGCATCGCCGTCATCCTGGGACTCCTGGTCCTTCTTGGGTTCCTGACCCATCACGACCATCACCATAAGAAGGAATTATAGATAAGTATTATATACTATGTATATAATGCTTATACTATAATACGCCGGCACGCACCAACAAAGTAATCGAATTAATGAGGTAAATTCTATGGCAAAGAAAAGTAATGAAATTAAACCAGGACTCAGATATCGGGGTCACGACCAGGACCCCTGGTATGTTGTGAATCTCTTCGAGGACAACGGGGAGACCCTCGTCGTCGTGAAGTCCTGGGCAAAGCACAGGCGGCACTGGATATATAAGGTGGAGATGAAGGACCTTCTCCAGGAGTGGTTGAACTACCTGGCAACATAAGGTTTAGGTACTCTTTTGAGTACACCAGGAAGGGTGGGAAAAGTAAAAAGGCGCGGGGGCTTGGTTATTAAAGAAAAAGTATGTATCTTTGGAGTATAATACCTTGTAGTAACATATTAATAATTGTTGTGGGCGGTCACCTGTGATAGGGCACCGCTCACCCAATGAGAGGGGACACCCTCTTAACCCCGGGACCGTCGGGGTTGCGTGTTGCGCGTTGTTATACGATGGTGGCCGGTGACGGTGATGGTCCCGCCGGCAAAAACCTCCTGGGCATGCACAGGACAGAGGGAATGGTTTCAAGCACACTTCATTACTTTTCCGGTTCCCTTAATGCCGGAGTGGTGTAACGGTGCACACCTGGTACGGGCCTCGCTGGTTCTTGAAGTTGTTGTTACAGCGGTCTCCTGCCCCTCCAGTTAGATGGGGTTCGACTCCCCTCTCCGGCTCAAATTAGGTACTCATTTGAGTACATCTCAAGCAAGGCTTTAAGCCGGGGTGCCTAACTATAAATAAATGACTAAATTAGACCATTTAATGGAAAGTAAAACTTTAGGTAAATCTGTAGAGATTCCCGTAGACGTAGAGGGAATCATCAAGGACCTGGATACTATCCGTAAGGAACGTACCGGCAAGACCGAGGAGATTAAGCACTGCGACCTCCTGGAGAAATATAAGCTCATAGAGAAGGAACCCAGGACGAAATTCGAGTTTGGTAGCGAGCCCACATTAAGGGGAGCCGAGGCCAGGGATGTATTCGAAAGCCTCAACGATACCGACCAGGAGGAGATAAAGAAGAGCGTGGCCAAATCCCGGAATATAATGGAGGAATTTGCAGAGAGCGCCTTAGAGGCGTTTAAAGAGACCCAGAGGACCGGAAGTACCTCCGCCTTCAAGAAACTCTCCCAGGACGAACAGGAGGAGATTCTACGCGAGCTGAAGATAGTGAGGGAGCTTACCCAGAAAGACCTTCCTACGCCCAAGAACGACAAGGAAAAGGAATTCCTCAACATCGTCCTCAAGATGTTCTATACCTATAGGGCAAAGAACACCGACTACGGCTCCTCATTCGACGAGCTCTTCGATGAGTTCGGTATGACCTCAGCCCTCCTCAGGCTTAAGGATAAATACAACCGCCTGAAGGCCATCACCGCCAATGGTGACATTAAGGTGAAGGACGAATCCATCCAGGATACCCTTATGGACCTCGCCAACTACGCCATCCTGACACTTCTGAAACTGCGAGAGTAGCTTAGTTGTTTTATATAATGTTTAACACATGTAAGTGAATAAGTTTTTTCCAGCCTCCCCAGCTACTCTCGCCAGGGGAGGTTTTTTGGTATTGCCGATATTTTTATGTATATTTGTTCGTTGTTTAATTATTATTACTTTAAGTGACCATTGTCCCCATTCGTCGTGAGATGCGTGGGGATTTTTTGGATATTCGATTTTTATTGCTATATTTGCATACCCATTATGGAGAAATCCTATGGTGTATTCGTATCGCAATCCCCCCTAACCTGGCGGCAATACCCTCAGGCGGGGGTTTTTCTTATGCGAGAGAGGGGAAATATAATGGACCCTCGCAAGCAACCCAATCCAATCCCCCGTACTATTTATATAAGATAAAACTTATATAGTATGAAAAGATTCTTTGGAAAATTGCTTACGCTGGGGGAAATCCTTCTGGGATGCACCCTCCTCATCGGTGCCTTCGCAGGCGTCGCCTGGAGCCTTATGCTCAACATCCTCCTCGGTATCGCCGGTTTCTTCATCACCGCCGACGGTCTTGAACATATCGACGACCCTGGCCAGGGGAATAACAACGACACCCCCGCGGGAGCCTTTTAACTTGCCACAAACCGATTCCTCACGGAGTCGGTTTTTTTTTCTTTACCCCCACGCGCAAAAAAAGGGGAACAATATAATTGCTCCCCATTAACGCTAAGCCCGCAGGATTCCTACAGCCATTTGTATCCCGCAGCCTCCTCGTGCTTGTCCTTTATATGCCACTCATCGAACAGCACGGCGTATACACGCCCTTCGTAGAAGACGTTCACCACCATCAGCTTCACGTTCCCCGCCTCGCCGTTGTAATACTCCCTGAAATATTCTTTCCTGGATATGGTGACCTCGTAGGGATTACTTACAGCCAGCAACGCCTCGTGACGGATGGTGCCATCAACCCAATCGTGGGATTTAACCTCACCGGTGATAAGGTCCTTCGCGTAGGGATTGTCCACGATATACCACTTGCCGATAATTCCCTTCGGCTCGCTCGCAGGCGGCACACCCTTCATCCAGTCCTCCTTCCACATCACACGGTAACGCAAGCAGGTATCCAACGAACGCACGTTCACGAATTCCCTCTCATAGACGTCACCGTCCTTGGTATATTCCACAACCTCCTTGTACGGCTCGCTCTCAATTACGGCCGGACGATAGTAAAGCCCCTGGAAGTTGTAAATACCCTCGTGCTGCAAGAGCTTCACCCAGCTGTTGTCGCGGGGGATGTATAACCTCCCAATAATTTCTTTTTTTTCCATATAATATTTTTCATTAAAATTTGCTCTACATATCACACTGCAAAAATCGTACCAAAACACGTTACGGACGATGAAAAAATTGGGGTCCCGGGACCGACCAGGGGGCCCTCCAACCCCCGGAAAATCCGGGAAAAAAATTTTGAAAATTTTGGAAAAATTTAACACAACGCACAGTTGGATTGGCCATTTTTCGGGCCTATTTCCGGGCAAAATAGCCCCTTTTTACTCCCCACTTAAAGCACTTCTTTACCACAACCTATCTATCTCCTTGTTACACAATACCTTACGCTATTTTACCTTAACCTATGCTTTGGCCATGTTACCATACCCTCCCGCTGTCATTATCATTCCCTTGCTGTCGCGCTTTTCTTATATCCTTAACTATTTATAAGTGATTAAAACAGAAACAGATTATGTTACAGAAGATACGTCTTACGGAAGAGGACTTACGATATATCGTAGCGGAAGCCACCTTAAGGGTGCTGAACGAATCGGAAATAGAGGAGGGCAAGTTTGCCCGTGCTCTCGGAGCCGCGGCTCTTGGTGCCGGTCTACTTATGGGGAATCCCACTAATGCCAATGCACAGCTTAACATTAAGAGCCAAGTGGTAGAGCAGCCTCAGTGCCTAATGCGTATGAGCACTGCCGGCGTATTCCTATATAAGGAGAGCGATGGTTTCCGCATTCGTCTTTTCAGCAAGGGTCTGGAACAGACCGAGAGGACGATGAGGCAATATTCCAAGGGGATTGGCCCCATAACGAACATCATTGGTGGTGTGGCATATCAGCAGTCCGAAAGGAATGTTGGGAAGGGGTATCTTTCTCTTTTCCTTGGGGCGGACCAGGCTAGCGCCGTTAAGACGCTGAAGCAGTTGGCCGGACTTATTAGCAATAGCACGCACAAGGTAGAGGTTGGACAGACCGATGGTGACGTAACGCTTACCAACAATACCAGCGATATGTTTCCCGATGGGCTTTGGGTTCAGCAGCAGGGGGTTGACGGATATAATCTTCTTACAAAGAGTGACATTGGTTACGCCCTGGAATATTTTGGGGACACCTATTATATGGAACAGGATATCCTTCCCCCTGAAGTTGAGAAACTCTCCAAGGAATACAACAACCTTAAAAGGAATTACGACTATGCTGCGGAGGAGATTTCCAACTCGGATGACGAGCAGTTTGTCTCCATTAAGAAGCAACAGCGCAAACAGATAAAGAACCGTATGTCCCAAATCGAGAATACGCTATGGGGGATGGGGTACAGGATTAACCAGTAATTACCACTCCATACCAACAACAAAGGCCGGACCTAATGGTTCGACCTTTTTCTTTTCCTCTCCCTCCTGCTGCTCATTTTTTTTCGCAGCCTGTTTCCTTCCCTGTGCCTATTTATCTATATATGTCTAAAAAAATTCAAATAACCGAAACCGACCTTCACTATCTTGTCAGTGAATCCATCCGGCGTATTCTCCGCGAGGGGGATTCGGAGTGGGACAATGTCCTGGATGGATTCGTCAAGTATCTGGAGGGGATTGGCAGGTACGGGCGTTTGGCTCCCGAGGGTTATGACCTTGGTGAGGTATACCGGGACGTTGGTTATCACACGTTCTTCCTGGGGTATGCGTCCGACGGTGAATTGGACGAGGACGGGTTCTATGAATTCCTTGACACGTTCTTCGACAAATACGGGAAAGGCGTATTGAAGGAAGGGTATGATGTCCAGGACATTTACACCAACTATTACCCTTCGGACTTGGAGGAAGCGTTGACTCCCGAGGGGCTTGATGCGTATTTGAAGGAGGTGGACGCCCGTGGCAAGGAGTGGTTCGAACACTTTACCAAGAACCTGACCTTCAACAGTGAGGGGCAGGTATATTGTGCGAGGGCGATTGTCCTGAACAGGGATTTCACTGTAGATAATTTTATGGAGGAGTTCGGAAATGGTGTTGGCATAAATTGGTCTTATTGTGACCGGGGTGCGGTTCCTTATTATGCTGACGGCGTTTATGGGCCCACGGTGATTCTGAAGGGTTGGGTTAATCCCGGGGAGGTTGACTGGGGGGAAAGCATCCAGGCGATTTCTGCAGACGAGGCTGAACTCAGGTTGAAATACGGTGCCACGGTACAGGTTGATGCCGTCGTGCACGAATACACGGATAGGCCTTTGCCTTTGAAGGGTAGCATTCTGCTGCCGGCGTAAAATAAAAACCCTCGCATTATTTGCGGGGGTTTATTGTTTTTGTTTAGTTAATTCCTAACGGTTGTTGGGTTATATTTCTGTAGCCATTTTATTTGCTTTTCTGATGATTAAGTTTTTGAGTATCTCTGCAGTGCCCAGCCTATCAAAGCCGGAAACGGGTTGCTCGGATTGGAACGAGATGAAATCCTTGACCACAAGACTGAGGCCATTATCACCGGGCACCATGGGTGACCCTACCTTCCAATAAATGTGGAGCACGTAGTATCTGCCGGCCAATCTGACAACCCAACCTTCTTCGTTCTCCTTCATGTTTTGGAAATGTTTCTTCTCAACAAAATCGGCGTATACCACGTCTCCTTTCATACCCCTTCTTACCTTTGTCTTGAGGGGGACCTGGTCCAAACCATAGGCGGCGGGATTGCTCATCACTTCCTGGACCGCGTTCTGAACGGATTCGCGAAGCACCTTCTTCACACTTTCCATAACCAGCTTCTTCAGCTGGGCCTCATTAAGCTTTGTTGTTTCTATGCTTGCAAGGAAATAGGTGTCGGCGCAGTGATAGATGTTTCCGCTTCCAGATTTTGTGGCGCCAATGAATTTTGCATCCTGGGGCAGCTGCATTTTCTTATCATCCCATTCACCCTCTCCCCTTCTCAGGGCCTCATCAAAGAAAGCTTCTGCCGCCTCTTCGGGGGTTGCGAGATTAAGCGCTTCTTGTACTTCCAGGGCACCCTCGTCTTCCAGACATATGGTGTATAATCTAACTTCGTGATTCATATCTATACCGTATTATTATACAGATAAATAGTCTTTAGGAGATAAAAAAACACCCTCATTTTGGGGGTGTTTCGAATGAAAGTGCGAAGTGGGTGATATCCAGATGGGTTATGTTGCCGTCATCGTCCACTGCTCCATAACCGACCGGCGTGATTGTAGGGTGAAAGTATTCGGGGTCGCCCATCATCGTTACCAAGGCTTCGCCTTCGGGAGTGGGGATTGTCAACAAGGTTGCGTTGACGTCACCGTTCTCATCGAGGGAGATATTCTTGACCGCTCCCACGGCATTATGGAGTGTGGCTGCTTCTCCAACGTCCGGCGGGGCGACCAGCTGAACGATGGTAGGGCATTTGGTTTGCTTATCGATGAGCTTGTTGACGGCGTCCCTCATAACGTCTTTGGGGATGATACATCCGTTGTAGCTTGTGTCGCTGCAGGAGAAAAGCTTTGTTGTTAGTTCCATATTAGTTCACATTGAAAAATTCGCATTTGGCGAGGGTGGATTTGCTGTGTTTATTTATTACTTGGGACACCTGGGCCTTAAGCCACTGTTCGGCGAGCAGCCTTGCATCCCTTTCTCGTGGGTTGCGGTTGACGTAGAATGCGTCAAACGAATCCCATTGTGGCCCCCAGATTATCATACATCTTCCTCTATATGCGCCCACTGGTCGCCGTCGACGCAGGTAACGCAGCCCTTGACGTTGTTGCATCCGACACAAGGGTCGGGTGTGTCTATCCTTGACTTGCAGGCTGCTGAACATACCTTGCACATCTGGAGTCTTTCCTCCAGGGTTCGGCCGTAGATGCATATTTCGGAGTCATCGGCGCCATCGCCCAGGAGTTTCTTGATGGCCGCTTCCTTGGTATCGGCCCAGACGGCCGTATAGCCATCGTCAGTACTGGCTTCCCACTGTTTGAATATGCGGTTGTATCTTACTTTCATCTGTTCTTGTAGTTGTTATACCTGCGGAGGAGTTCTCTGTAATATTGTTCGTCGTTCCACTCATTAGGGATGTCACCTTTCACATCCTCATCCACCATCTCGTCGAAGAGCGTTGCTATGGTTCTCATATCCTGCCACGTGAGGGCCTTATCCCTCTCCGCCTCGCGGTAGCCTTTTACATAGGCTTCCCTTGCCTCACGTAGGATGCTGGTGTCATCGTATCTGCTGCCAGGCCCCATTGGGTCCGGGAATTCAAGCAATGATTTTTCTTCTGCCTTACTCATATTCCTTCTTTTTAATTTGTTTGTTATACTGTTTCCTGAAGAAATAATACATCTCCCCGAGAATGCAATCTATCATAAGGTGTTCGTCATCGGAATTTATTTGTTCAATGACGTCCTTCATGTATTCAAGTTCCTTCCTGTTCATATCGGCAAATATAGGAAGTATTTTTCATATATGCAACACTTTGTTTCCATCCTCTCTAACTATTTATCTTAAAAATAATTAATAGTATAAGTAAAGAATACCAACAAAGCGAAGGCTTTGAGTTAAGAGGCCTCGGGGAAACCCTTCTGGGCGCCGCCGCCGATAGCGGAATTGTCATCCCCACCGTTGATGCGATGAATCGGTCGCTGGCACTTAAGGCCGATATAGATTCCCCGACTTTCACAGGGATACCAAAGGCTCCGCACCCTATACCGGGTGACAGCTCAACCCAGATTGCAACGTCTTGGTTTGTTTCTTCTTCAATGGTGTTTACCGCCGGCAGTGGCACTAATAGCGCCGTGTTGAAAGGTGGCGACAACGCCGCTGATGGAGATTACGCCGTAGCTGCAGGTTATTCCTCCTGGGCTGATGGTGACTATTCCCATGCTGAGGGTTACCAAACCGAGGTGTCCAGTGCCGGAACAGCATCCCACGCCGAAGGCAGGGAAACGAAGGCATATGGCATCAACTCCCACGTTGAAGGCTTCAGGTCCGAAGCCAGCGGAGTATATACAGCAAACACCAAAACGGCCGGGGTACAGACCGCCAGTGGTTCATATGGTCACGCAGAGGGTAATGCCACAATCGCCAAGGGTGTTGCCGCTCACTCTGAGGGTAAATTAACGTTTGCGTCTGGAAACAGCTCACACGCCGAAGGTACAGAGAGTGTTGCATCAGGTCTTGCAAGCCACGCCGAGGGTTCAGCAACCACCGCAACAGAAGCGTATGCACACGCAGAAGGTAGGGTCACCTATTCGGTGGGTAACGCCTCGCACGCAGAGGGTAGGCAGACAACAGCCTATACGGAAAACGCACACGCAGAAGGTTATCTCACATATGCCAATGGCTCCAGCTCTCACGCGGAAGGAACGAGTACCAGAGCCGGCGGGCATAGTGCTCACGCAGAAGGTTATGGAACCACAGCGTCAACAACATACGCCCACGCTGAAGGACAAAGCACTATAGCGTCAGGAAGTAAGGCTCACGCAGAAGGTGGACAGACCACGGCCTCAAGTGAAGATGCTCACGCCGAGGGCTATAAGACAATGGCATCAGGCACCAACGCACACGCAGAGGGCCAGGCCACTTACGCAACGGCCCAGAATGCCCACAGTGAGGGTAGGTCCAGCACAGCGTCAACCCAGAACGCGCACGCTGAGGGATATGGAACGATTGCCAGCCACCAGGTGGCCGAACACGCCGAAGGAAAGTATAACGTCTCAAACGCTGATACCATTTCTTCCATAGGTGTTGGAACGGGTGCCAGTTCAAGGACCAATGCCTTTGAGGTGCTGACCGGTGGTACAGTCTATATGAAGGGTGTAGGAACTTACAACGGAACCAATCCCGTTTCCGGGACCAACGATGTTGCTACGGTAATGAGTGGCAAGGCGAACATCACCGGCGCCCAGAATATCGTAGTGCTTTCACAGTCTGATTATGATTCAACAACCAAAGCCGCCAATACGGTTTACATTATAATCTAATGGGCCCCCGTCAATATGAAAAACCCCGCAGATTTTTCTGTGGGGTTTATTGTTTGTTTATAAATTCTGGTGTGAGGGCATCATAATTAAAAGGAACCACCATCCACTCGCCGTATCTAACAGAATAGACGTAAAATTTATTGTCATCCCGATACTCTACCGGTTGGTAGTTGAATGTTTTGAGCTTTTCCTTATCTTCGGTATAATTGGCATCTAAAGCTCGGCCCCAAATACTTGCCTGAAGGGCCCAGTAGTCAAAACCGGTTACAGATTTCCCGAACATATCCAGAATATTATTTGGGGACCAACCCTTAAGTACTCGTTGTCTTTCGGCGCCCTCATTAATCTCGTCTTTTTTGTGCGTTGCCAGATAGTCTTTTATAGCGGCCATCATAGCTTGGCCATAACCATCACAGAGTCCTGCTCTCATACCACTGTCACGGTCATCCCAGTCATCTGCTCGCCAGTAATCGAAATCCCTATAGCGGCGGCCGTGCTCGAATGATTTATCATCCCTGAAAGTCTCGTCGTCGGAATAGAAATCGTTGTCTTTGGCGTACTGTTCCGCATCTGATGTGGTATGCTTGATTTTGCCTTTGGGAAATTCCCTGGGGGCGTCGTACTCATCGCGAAGCTCATCATCCATTTCTTCCCAATCCTCCCAATCTTTTCTGAGGTCCTGGCGGCGTGCCAGTCTGCCAAGCATCCACCTCATGGGTTTGGTGTTCCCAATCTCGTTGAGAACACTTTCCACCATCGTCGCTATATCGGATTCTGTTAGTCTAACCTGTTTTGCCATTGTAATCTAATTTATATATAAATAGTTATAGGTGGCAAAAACCTATTGTAGGTTAACGCTAACGTATTTATTAAGGGCGTTGTAGCCGGCAACGATAAGTACGTCGGTTACCGACACGCCAGCAAGTTGCCCTATGGTAGATTTTCCGTCTCTGTTATCGAAGGCCCAGACCTCCTTGAAGTAGCAGCACAATACGGGCACGTCCGGAATCATCTGGGAGTCGTGGGAGAGAACCAGGATGCGGTTGCTGTCGATGGTCTTGTTTATTATCCTTCCACATCTATGGGAATACCTGAATGTCTGGTGGTACTTGGATGAGGGAACATCAATAACCTGCGGGGTCCTAACCATATCGAATGATACGTTGGTAAGCTCCTCGGGCATTGACAGTCCCTGGAGGTCGAAGATAAACTCCTTCTTCGGATAAAGACAGGAAATATCATAGTCCCGGTCATACATTTCCCGGAGTTCAAAGTCGTTCCTATCGTAAGGAATCCGCAGCACTGCAGCAATGATTGGCAGTGCGTGCTGTATATGGTATTCCGGTGTGAAATGGTGTTGGTTCAAGGGATAGCGGCCGTACTGTCCGCCCTCGATAATGGGGAGCTTTACAACATCCTCGGGAAAGCCTTCCATAAAGTCATAGCGGTTGGCGTTCGGGAAGATAACGTAGTTGGCCTTGGATATTAGGTTGTCTTTTATTCCCTGTTTATTTATCTGTTCTTGCATGCCCATAAATAGGTTGCAAGGGCCTTTTATACGTAAAGAAAAACCCCACGGAACTTAATCCGCGGGGTTCTATTTTTCGTCCATAAAGTATTCGGACGCAACCTGTTCACCGTAGAGGAGGGTAGCCTCATATAATTCCTCAGCTTTCTTGAGCCTTGCGAGCTTGCGTTCATCGGTTGTGTCCTTGTAGCGTTTTCTCAGGCCCTCACAGACTTTCTCCATCAGATAGACGTGTGCCGCTATGGTGTCGATGCCCTTATTGTCAAGGTAGGATAGAATTTTCATTTTTCTGCGTATTTGTCAATTGTTTCTTCTGTTATATCCTCGGCGTGTTCCTCGAAGTAGGAAACGGCCTCGTTCATCAGCTCCTTGAAGGTCTCCCAGTTGACCCACTCCATCTGGAAGATGGGGAACCCCGTCTTCTCATCATACTTCTCGAGCTTACGGTCATAGATTGGCTGGAAGCCTGTCTGGTGAAGGTAGGCTACGACGAAGTACCAGGCGTGGTCGGGTACGAACTTATCTTTAATCTCTTTCATCGTTGTCAATTTTAGCGAGGATGTCCTCCATATAAATAAAGCTGTCAGCGTCGGGGAGGCCGAACTGGTCGGTTACCCTGAATTCGATTTCACTGCCGGTGCAAAGGTCGGCGGTAACGTCGTAGCCTAATATATCGGTAGCCATTATAGACAGGTTAGCCATGGCTTCGTTTAATTTCTGCTCGGCGTCATAGACCTTCTGTTCGAGGGCCAAGACCTTTTTCTTTAACTGTGCTTTTGTCATAACTTACCTCCTTTTTATTAAACATCACTACAAGAATCGTGCCAAACTATTCAACTTTAGCTGCCACAAATATAATAAAAGTTTAGTAATATACAAATATCCCGCCAAACGCCAGGATTAGTCTTCCCTAAGTATCTCTTTGAGCTCATTACCCAGCGCCACGAATGGGGCCGCTGTTCTTAGGACTTTATCTCGATTGTCCTTAAACCACTGCTTGGAAAATTCATAGAGTTTTCCCATATCCCGAACTTCCGGTAGCCCGGAAGTATACATCGTCTGAGCAAGCTCCCACACAAGAGAGTTCGGCTCTCCGTATACGCGGTCCTCCCAAGCGTCATTCTCGTTAGCATATTCCACGAGAGCGTCGAGGTTTTTAACCAAGTAGTCATTATCTACTACATGGCTCAAGTAAAAGTCCTTCATACTATCAACCATCCTCAGGATATCCCCCTTGGTTTTAAAAGAGGTATCCTCCTCTTTCACACCACCCTCCCGGTTGTCGTTTCGGGAATCCTCGACCACCAAATCGTTCTGGTCCCAGTCTACGCCCCTTTCTCCTGTTCTGTGAATAACGTAATTAGTCTCTATACCGACCGACTTGAGATAATCATGGATAGTGGTGGTACATGGTTTATAGTATGAATTCGCCGTGTGAGTATTATACATTTCCAATTCTTTTAGCCAAAGATACATATTTTTTTTGTTTTCTCAAAAAATTATTATATTTGCATCAAGTTTAGATTTGAAAGTATGAAATTTTACAAAGGAAACATCACCCCGGAAGAGGGGACCATCTTCGTCTTCGGCTCGAACCCCGAAGGCAGGCACGGCGCAGGCTCGGCTGCAGTAGCCAGGAGGATTTTCGGCGCCATCTACGGACGGGGCGAAGGTCTGCAGGGTAACGCATATGCTTTACCTACAACGGAACTCCGCTGGGAAATGTGGGAAACGCCCGAACACTCTATGGGAAGGGCGACCATCATTGAGAATATCAGGCGTATGTATGACTGTGCCAGGCAGAATCCTGACAAGGACTTCAAGGTTGCATATAGGAACCAACCCGACGAGGTGACGCTCTGTGGCTATGCCGGCAGGGACCTCATGTCTATGTTCAAGGAGGCGGCTGGCGAGGAAGGTTATCCGGAGAACGTATGGTTCTCCGAGGAGTGGGCGAATTCTGGATTACTTTAAACTATTGCGATATGAAAAAAATGAACGAACTACAGGTAGGCGACACTGTCTACGTATTTGCTGCGTGGAGAGGAAACAAATTTTTTGAGTCCAGAGTGAAGAGGGTGAAGAAGGACACCCATTCGACGGGTTACACCGTTATAGGCAACAAGATGATGGCCTACTTGGTGGTGAAAGACGGCGGCGGCAACGGTGACTTTATGTGGCAAAAAGATTTCAATAATTACCTACTCTTTTCTACCGACAAGGATACGGCAAAGAGGGAGGTACGCGCATACTACAATGAGGAGATAGCAAAACTCCAGAAAAAGATGAAGCGCATACGCATCGAAAAATATCCCGAAAATCCCCTCGATAATTGGATTGTGTAATATGTGCCTGCAAATTCACGAAATACACGCGAAGCACGCGAATCAGCCCTTCGCAGCAAAGGAGGACCTGAAGGTCTGGAAAATACTGCGCCACTACAACTACTGGCAGGTGAACAAGGACGGTGATTTAGAGCGCCATATGGGCATCCAGACGCCATACTATCAGAATAATGTCAACTTCACCCAGGCCGGCAAGTGTGTGCTCACCGCCGAATACCTCCCGAAGGGTTATATATATGCCAATAAGGACGGCAGCGTCACGGCTGGTATTCACGGTTACTATATCAACATTGAGAACAGCTCACCACTAACCAAGTTTACCGGCATAGTGGTTCATCCGGCCGTCATTCCCAGGGGTACGTTATTCTTCATTGGAACCGATTGGGAAATTGTTGCCGAGAGGATGATAATCTACGTGGACGAGGCACATTGTCCGAGTGACGCAAAAGAAATAGATATTAATACAATAACCTTTTAAAACGTTTTAAATTATGCTTTGGTTTATTTTAGCTTTAGCCCTGCTTGTTGTGGGCTTCATTATCTTCATTCTCTGCAAGGACGAGTACAGCGACTTCGCTGAATTTATGAGCGGCCTCAGCATTTTCCTGGGAATCGGCGGGTTCATCGTTCTTTTCGCAGCATCGGTTTCTAGTATCGGCATTAAGTCCGATTGGCGCTGTTTCGAGAACGAGTATGCATTCACCAAGGAACTTATTGAGAACTACGACGGCGGTGACGACTATGGTAACGTGCCGGCACTTACCGAGAAGGTCCTGCAGATTAACAAGACAATCTCCAAACATCGTGCTGGTTACAACAGCCCTTGGTGGAACATCTGGCGTAGCGAGGATATCGGAAACCTCGAACCCCTGAAGCTTCCGAGCAGGAAAACAGAAAAGGCCGGGATTTAATCCCAGCCTTTTTTTTGTTTAGAACGTGAGCTGCCTTAGCTTTGTTTTCACCTCTTTGGTATATTCCGGGTCCAGCGAGATTACGTTGTATGCCGGACTGTCGTAGATATTCTCTGACAGTACCAAGGGATTATGGCTCACGAGGATTATCTGATTCCCGCACTTCTCAATGAGCTTTGGGAAAAACTCCTCGTAGAGATGAAGCGTGGCGTTGATATCCAGGCTCTTGTCAATCTCATCGAATAGCAGGGTAGGCGGCTCCTCCTCCGAATACTTCGGGAAGCTCGCGAAATACTCCAGCTGAGCTTTGGCGCACTTGGCCCAGACGCTATTGACGCGGGGCCCGAAACCCTTTCCGATAAGGCTCTCAAGGCTTCTCTTCTTCGCGGCGTTCAACAGTAGCCTTCCAAGAATATAGAGTGCATGCTGGCCGGCAGAGACCTTTCCACTATCCATACGATATAGGGCCTCCTCGGCGAAATTGCTTGCCACTACGGAGCCGACGTATCCCCCCATCTGGTTGAAATTCCTCTTGAGTGTATCCTCGAAGTTATGGTAGTAGATGGGAGCGCCGTCCCAGTCGACCTTACAGCTGTTAATCTTCACCTGCCTGACCTTGTCAGCAACATCATATTCCTCGTCACCCCAGCCGAACCTCGTCGGCTCAAGGAGCGTCGTGAATCCGTCGGTGCAGAGAGCTTCCCCCGCAAGAGCCTTGAGAATGGTGGTCTTACCAGAGCCGTTGGGCCCGAAAAGGATATTCACCTTCTTATCCATAAACCCAAAGGTCCGGCCAATAAGATTCTTGGCGCAAGGGCAAGCGAATTCGTCCTTGTGCTCCTTATAAAACTTAAGGTCCTTCCTGTATTCCTTCTGAGCCTCCTTGTAGGCTTCCTCTGCGAGCTCTGCAGCTTTCCCGCGGGTCCTAAACCCATAGGTGTTCTGCTTGGTAGGCTTAACGGGCTCTTCGGGCTTACTGTAGATGTAGCCCTTTCCATCCTCTGGAAATGTGATATTGTAAATCATCTCTTGATAGTAAAAACGTCAACCTTACCCCTTACTTCAAAGGGTTCAATCTCTTCCCAATTGGTGATGTTGTTGCTTGCCACCGGCTTAACTCCGGGAGCGCAAGCCACCGTAATGTGTGGAATATTGTTGGATGTCTGGCCGTTCACCATAACGGCGATGGCCCCTTCGGACCTTCCGAGCGCGTGGACCAACAATGTCTGCTGTTGGCCAAGCTGGGCGTCGGCAATCTTCTTCCATGTCGCAGCCTGGGGATTACTGCGGTGAACAATGGTCATATGGTCGCAGAATATCTTCCAGTCTTCCGGAATCTCCACGTAGTTCTTAACCTCGTTGAGGAGTGTTTCTCTCGACGCCTGGTCGAGGAATACGCCATAATAGTTCCAATTATCATTCATAACGCGAATATAGTTATTTTTTCTCACAATACAACCAATCTCGCCATTTTTCTCGCCACATGGCAAAAAAAATGCCACAGCCCGAAGACCGTGGCGATAAACACAATACTAAAAGCGGAACTAATCCGTTACTTTCTTAACCCGCGCTGCATGCTTCGACGCCGGGGCCGAATAAATCGTCGTCGGAGCTACAATGGTCCTCGAACACGAAGGGGAAGGTCTCCTTTACCCAATCAAGACTAATATCTGCGGGTGTGTGCCTGAGGTAGTGGCCCTTTTCGTCCACGTGCAGAACGATGGGTTCCGGTGGATTGTTGATAAGCTTGCTCTCGGGACGTGCGCCATAACTATAGGCGGAGGAGTAGCGGTTCTCGTTGGTCTGGGAAAGCCTATAGAGCACGACGCCGTCGAAATATTCGTAGGTATCCTCGTTAATCTTCAGGATATTCTCGTCAAAGGGGATGGTAACATAGGTATAATCCCAGTTATCCTGCTTGCGTAAAGTCTTGGAGGACTTGATGATTTCATTGTTCTCGAATACACGCTTGAAGTATATCTTCGCTGCGAAGTGATAGCCGTTCTTGCTATCGTATTCGAGTGTGGTGCTGTTGTTGGCGTTCTTCTCCATGACTTCATTACCCTCCTTATAAATTTGGGTAATGTTGAAATAGGTGTGGCTCGGAGTGAGGTTCATATATTCGATGCTCTGCGATGCCGGCTCGTCATAGCGGTTCATCTCCTCGATAAGCGAGAGGATGATGTCATAGGAGACGTCAAAGAGACGAGTAGTGGTCTTGAGCAGGTCGTCCATCTTGCTCTGGTCCTTGAGAAGGTCCTTTGCTATTTCACGAACCTGGTCGTTGGTAAGCCCGCGGAACTCCTTTTTATAGAATATACGCGAGGGGCGGTTCATCAGGCTGCTGTTGATATAGGTCCTGTTAACCGTGAAAATGAACAGATGGTGGGTCTGATAGGGACCATCAAGGATGGATAGCAGGGAATCGTCGGTTTCATCGTTGCCGGAGGCGTATACCTTCTCGTATTCGTCCATAAAAATGACGCAGTCACCAAGGACGGGGTCGGTAAGGAAGCTGATGAAAGCGGGACCCTTGAATGATGCGGTAACGGTAATAACCGGTAGGTCGGTTTTCATTGCCAACATCTTGGCGGTGATAGTCTTTCCGGCTCCCTTAAGGCCGGACAGCAGAACACCGAGATTCCTTGGTCGTTCCATATAGGTATTATACCAGCGGTCGACAATAGACGTGTCGCCATAGATTTTCTTGGGGAGTGTGAACTCCTCCTCCTTGACTAGGAAGAATTCGCCGTTGCTATCCTGGCGAAGGTTGTAGACGCCCTTGGGAAGTTTGTCGTAGGTCGCCTCCACTTCCCCGATTCGGAGAATCCTTCCGTCTTGAATTAGTTTGCTCATGCTTTTTCTTGTTTTGGTAGTTCGGGAATATACATCCAATAATCGAAGCTCGGTTCCGACAGGTCGTCGTCTATCATATCCATCCACCTCTCACCGTTGTACCGGCAGAAGGATACGGACTGAGGCTGGCCTTCGTCGTCGCTACAGGTGAGGACTGTAACGTCGACCGCGGGGAGCTCGCTCTTGGGTTTCCATTGTGTGTTGTTCATATACGTTAGCAAAGATAGTTATTTTTTCGTATCTTCCAAATTATTTCCCTGACAAATTTCGAGCGTGCCGTCATTTTTTATGCGTGCGGTGAATTCAACCTTGTCCAGAGCCCTATTCATGCGCATCTTCAGCTGCCTGGCCGACGGTAGTTGTCTATAATTAACACGTGAGTTCCTTATGGTGCGAAAGTCAACGTCAGCATTGATAAACATTGACCGATGATAGGAGGGGAGTTGTTGTGGTATCCTCCAATCCTTACCGTATTGGGTTTCCAGCATATATTCGTAGCCGTCCGGAACCATTATGGTCGTATACTCGAATGGATGTGGCGACCTGCTCTCCACATGCTCAAACTTTTTAAGGGTCTTTTCCTCAAGGTCGCGGTTGATAATGAGGTTGGTAATCCAGTCGGTATCTTCGTTCCTGAATCTTGTGGCCAACGCCTCACATTGGGACCAGAGCCCTTTTATCATCTCCCTCTGGGCGCTCCATTCCTCTAAGTCTGCTTCCCTCCCCGTTCTCAATCTCCATATATGCGAGTTGCCGTACATCCTGGCCCTCATAATTGCATGGTTAAATTCCTTGTTACCCTGAAGAAGCTCTCCGGGTATGGTCTTGTCTATTGGGAATACGTCTACGAATATACCCTGATGATATTCTTCGTGGGGGTATTGGTGGCTAGTTATCTGGGCCGTGCCGTCAACCCTGATTCTGGTGAACAGCTTGCCGAATAGCGGTTGGGTGTGATAGTTCTGGATGAAGAACGGTGCCTCAAACTCTGAGGGTGCGACTTCAATAAACTTGTCATAGTCTTCCCTCAAAAGGCATAGGTCCATATCGTCATCCCACGGGATATATCCATCACCGCGTATTGTGCCCAGCAGAGTGCCACCTTCCGCCCAGTAACGTAGCCCATATTTCTCGCATACGCTCTCAAACTTCTTAAGAATTTCAATCTGCGTAGCCCATACCTTTTTCATTTCGGGGCTAATGGTATAGTCGTTTCTGGTCTCTTCCTCGAAGAAACTCTCGGGCGGGTTGCTGTACTTAAAAGGTATCATTTTGCCGCCAGCTGTTGAAACATATTAAAATCTCTGGGCGTGGTAATCTTGAAATTAAAGGGGTCGCCAAAGGTAAGGGTTATCTCGTCTTCGCGCCCTTGTGCCACGAGGATTTCCCACAGAGTATTCCACTTATCCCAGGGCTTGGCGATAAGGTCTTTTGCGACACTGGTCTTCATTGCGTCGGGGGTCTGACAAATGATGATGCCAGACCTGTCGGCCCACTTCAAATCCCTCTGTAGGATGGAGTCGTGTTCGCTGAGAAAGGGAAGGACAATGGACGTCTTATCGTGTTCGGCATCGACCGCTATCCTCGCGGTATGGTCGATGATTTCCGTCGGCGTCAGAGCTCTGGCCCCATCGTGAATAAGCACGTAGTCGGTGTCAATCTTTTCCAGTCCGTGCTTTATACTTTCAAGGCGACAGTCACCACCGATAACGGTCTTAATCTCCTTGCCGTTCATCACGCTTGGTATCGTCACTCCGAAGTCGATTTCGGGAATCGTAACGATAATCTTATCCATAATCTGTGACTGTGAGAACTTCTCAAGCGTATAGAAAATCACCGGTTTTCCGTTGACCGGAAGGAACTGCTTGGGCGCGGTCCCGGGCATCCTTCTCGAGGTCCCGGCGGCCAGAATCAGCGCACTTATTGTCCTGCCTTTATACATAAAAAACTTTTTTCGAATTTCGTTATTCTTTCACGCGCCAAAATGGCCCGTTTTTAGCCCTAATTTCACCCCATTTTCACCCTACCTAAAGAAATCGTGTAAGCTATTGATAGCCAGCACTTTAACCCAAAAATTCTAAGTTGCTGAAAATTAGCGAATTAGGCTTCTAATACCTCCATTTCTAACCTGTCATTATGGATGCCTAAATTGTTCATTTTTAGGCCGGTAAAGGGTGGTCTTTGAACCATCTGTTGAGCCGCTTCTTCTAACTTTTCCAGCGCGGTTGTTGGTTGTTCGGATTCGTCTGTTTCGCTGAACAGTTTTAGGAGGTTATAGGCCATCTGCCACTTGCCAGTCAGGAAGGCGAACTTATAGAAGTTTCTCTTGCTTAAACCGGTCTGTTCTACCTTCTCCATGAAGTAGGCTGCAGCGGTGGCGAGCCCCTGCTTGGTGATGGTGATTTTCTCGTTTTCCTTGTCGACTTCAATGCCGAACTTGTTGAGGTCGATGTATCCTGGTAGCTTCATGTTATTGGTGGATTATTCTGATGAAAAATTTGCGTTCCTCGGTGGAGTAACCGTTCTTGGTTTTTTTGGAAAGGAGGGTAATGTCGTCCATTTGCATGGTCTTGTTGAAGTAGTCCATAACCTCGCGGTCGGTTGCTTTGTCGAGGTCCTTCTTGTAATGGAACAAGTGGTATACGCCACGCTGTCCGACGGTAAGTTTCAAAACCTCGTCGTCGGAGATTTCCAGGACCTTTGCCGGGTTCTTGAAGTAAGGGTAACTCTTATCCTCGGGCTTCGTTGGGAGTGCTACGATTTTTACCATCTTCTAGTTATTTTAGCTTATAGTTACTTTGTTTTTTTGATAGCGCAACTTTAGTTGTTTCAGGCGAAGTTCGCACTCCTCGTCAAACAGGTCGGCGTCGATGATTTGGACGAGCGGATACTCCCCGGCGGATAAAACGGTGAAACCTTTATTAAGGGTTACGAGAATTTGACCATCAACCGGCTCGAGAAGGATGTCCTCGTGCATCTTCTCGACCGGATTGGAGGTGTAGTCGACCTTACGCTCAGGGTATTTGAGCGTGGGCCACTTGACTATGGAGCCGGCGTGGTTTTCCTTATGATTATCTTTCTTGAGGTAAACCATTATCCGAGAGCCTTGATGGTCTTTATGATTTCCTTCTCGGGAAGGGCACCGGTAGTGCGGGTAACCTCTTCGCCGTTCTTGATGTAGATAAGGGCGGGGATGCCGCGGACGTTGTACCTGTCAATTACGTTGACAAGGGTGTCGTCGCTTACGTCCACCTCAGCGATGACCGCGCCTTCGAGGGCTTCTTCGTTCATATTGGCCAGGGTGGTGCCCAGGACCTTGCAGGGGCCGCACCAATCAGCCGACAGCTTGGTGATTACCTTTTCGTTATTCTGCAGGAGAGCGTTGTACTCTTCCTCGCTTGTGATTTTGTTGATGTTTGCCATATTAGTCGATGGTTATTCTTATTATATTGTCAAATTGGGATATGAAGTTTTGGAGCTTCTCCCTATAATTAGGGAAGACTCGCTTCTGCCTTCCACGGAAATCTATCATAGTGTTCCTCACCAAGACCAGTGGCCTGGATTCCTTAAGGGCGTCCCCCTCAATATAAAAGACCCTTATCGCAATAATAGGGTACTTGCAGTCGCCATCGGATGGCGCCATTATCTCCTTGACCTCTTTCTGTTGCATGAACTTCCTGAAAATGGCCGCCGAGCTCTGCGTTTGTGGCACGTATGAATATCTCCTATCTAACATCGTTCGATATTTTCTACAAATTTACATTATTTTTCGATAACTCCAAAGATTTTCTGTAACTATTTAGAAGAAAAACACTATCTTTTGTAAAAACATAACTGATATGATTATAGGAGTAGATTTTGACGGAACTGTCGTTACCCATGAATACCCCGAGGTGGGAAGAGACATTGGCGCTGTGCCAGTGCTTAAAAAGCTCGTTGAGCGGGGGCATAACATTATCTTGTTCACAATGCGTAGCCATAAGAAGTCCTATGGTAGGGACACATTAAAGGACGCCGAAGACTGGTTTACGAAAAACGATATCCCACTGTTTGGCGTTAATGAGAATCCCACCCAAAGGTCTTGGACCGATTCACCTAAACCACACTGCAATATATACATCGACGATGCGGCACTCGGTATTCCTACCGTCGATAACCCCGACGGGCGCCCATACGTCGATTGGCCCCGTGTTGAGGAGTTACTGAAAGAGAAGGGTGTGCTCGAAGATGACGAAGAGCCGGCAGATGATGCCGACTCTGAGCGTGACAGGATAGTCAAAGAAGGAGTGACCGAAGTTCTAAGAGGTCTTCTCATCTAATAGCTCCACTTTTTCCAATACCGAAGCCGGCATCAGCTGCTTCACGTCGCTCACACACTCGTTAATCGATTCCGTGAGCTGGCTAAATGATTCTTCAATCGTCTTCTGCTCGTCCTTGAGGCTCTTAACGGCCCAGTAAAGACTTTCCATGTCGGCATAGGACCGGTAACCTTCCTCACCCATAAGGAAATTCAGACATTCGGACCACTCTGGCGGAACCTCGAATATATCAAAGACCTTGTAGGGATGCTTTGAGTTCTGGAGGTTCATGGCGGCGTACAGCTCTTCCTTGGTCTTGCCGGGATATTGGCTATCTGCCTGTATTCTGGTAATCATACCGTCCGGGGCGTAGGTAACAATGATTCTTTCCATATTAAACGTGTTCTATAAGTTCTGGATTATCATAGATATTGCCAAGCACCTTGGTATCTTCACCGGTAAACTCCCGTAACCAGGACTGGTCTATGGCTTGCCAGGGGCTCCAAGGGTCCTTGGGTATGATATTGAAGTCGTCGTCGATTTGCACATTCTCAGTGTTGGCCATCCTGAATCCGAACTCCTCCGGAATGAATTTGAACACCTTGGCGTATTTCTTGAACAGCACGACGTCACCTTCGTAGACAGTATGGGGATATCTTCTTCCCTTAAATTCCTCGCCCGGCACCTCGATATCAAGACAATGACGAACGGTTCTCTTGTCTATCTTAACGAGTTCAACGTCACGGGGCATATTCCAATCGGAGAAACCTTCGGTGGCAAGGTAGTGGATAGTATCCTTCTCCTCCTGTTTCAGGGATTCCTCGAGCTCCTCGTGGCTGGTATACATCGGGCTCGGTGTATAGGGTAGGTGCTTAACGTAGTACCCCTCTGTCCATTTGCCGTTGTCAAGACGCTTCGCCTTGCAGAAGTTAAATCCCTGTTGAATCTTCACCATTTTCTTGCTCTTTTGGAAGGGTTAATAATAGGTCGGGTATTGATATGCTCCACCCCTTGACATAGAGGCGGTTGTTGGTTGTGCCGGTAAATTGTGTGAGAGGGCCGTTCTCGGGCTCCTTCTTCCACCTTGGTAGCGTCTCCGTAAGGACTGCAGTAATCTCCTTGGCCTTCTTCTGGGCCTTGGGGATGTTGTCAATGGCCAGTTCACCGTCGAACAGTTCCCGGAAGATTGTTTCCTCGAGCTTAGTGAGTTCTGGAATATTTTCTTGCAGATACAGCGTAGTGAATGACGTACCATACTGACTCTCACCGTTTTTGGTGAAATTAAATGCGATACCGTCAATGAGGGCCACCACCGGATATTCGGGGTTGGCGTCCCATTTGATTATCTCGACCTCTTTGTTGCTGATGGGCCCGTCGTAGACCTTCTGTGTCTGGTCTTCCAGCCAGGTCTCCAGCTTGAATTGTGAACGATAGAGGGGATACTTCTTATCCACTTCGGGTATTTCGATTACCGTGGGCTCATACACGTCAACGGCGTGGCAGTCGCCGTATTCAATGCAGCCGCATTTCGGGCACTGATACTCCCACTTGGGAGGAATACTGGTAAGGACCTTCGAGTTGTCCCGAATCATTTGTGTTCCGCAGTTTTTACATCTCATAACTTATAGGTTTTTTCTTTCTTTTCTTTCTGAAGTCCCAGCATACGCCTTCCTTCATTGTGGAATATCCGTCGTGGAGGCACTTGCCCTTCTTGGCAAAGATGCAGTCATCGCAGGTATGTTCCATTAGGCGAAACATATCGATGAAAAGCCACAGGACGAAGAAGCCCACGATGCCACCGATTATGTAGAGTGCTATTTTCATTATTCTTCCTCGTTATGGTTCTTCTTCTGGTTGAACATATAAAGAACCGTGTTGTAAAATTTCTCCTCGTCATCTATCGGATACTCGTCGCGCTCGGACAATTCCTCTTCGAGGTTCTTTGCCAGGTTGATTATCAGCCTGATATCCTCCCAGCTCAGGCCAGAGAGCTTATCACCCTTGAGGTATCCCTGGATGAAAGCCAGGCGGTTGGACTTGTTCTTGTCATCAATCTCCTCGGTATCACCGTCCAGGAAGATTGGCGGGTATGCCTCAAGAGCGCACCCGTCAGCGTTCAGCGCTTTGCCGGAGGCAACTATTCCGTCAAGCACGTGTTGTACAATATTAAGGGTTTCGCTTTCCAGGACCGCGCCCATTTTAATGGAGCTGTACGGACTTAAGTAGTTGAGGCAGACCCTTGCTTCGTCAATAGTCATAATGCTTCGATTTCTTTTTTATAGTTTTTAAGGTCGTCATACAAGGATGTGAGAGCATCTCCGACGACATATCCTTTATTCTGTTCAATAGCCGTCCGGAGGGCCTCCAGCTGACCACCTGTTGGCACCCACGGAGAAATCGGCTTCGCTGAGAGGTATTTAATCCATTCCTCGATTTGGCTTGTGTCAGTAAGCACGGCATTTTCCGGTGTTGCTTTGGCTAACTCGGTGAAGTACCTTAGTATTTCAAGTCTTGGCCGGTCCATCCCGTTAAGTTCGGGGAAAATCGCCCGCAGGACGTTGCGCGTGCCCTCAGTCTGGGCGTAGACATATTCTTTCTGTGCTGTAGCGAGCGCGTGTCTGTACTTATCCATTTTTCGTGTCTTTTAATACGATTATTTTTATCTTGTCACCGAATTCATACTCTTTCTGATAGACCGGCAGTGGTGCCTGGGCAAAGAGCCCGTATTTGCCCCACAAATTCCCTACTATTTCACCCTTGAGGGTGGTGGCTATCATACGTTCCTCCTGCCATTTGGCAAAGTGCTCGGCAAGCTCCAGCAGGTCCTCCCTCATAACGCAGGGGGATTCCGGCGTAGACGTGGCGCCGTCCCACTCGTGGTCCCAAGTGAGTCCGCTTTCCTTTATAAAGTTGCGGAGCTCTTCCGCTATTTCCTCTTTATACGTCATCGGGCTTTGGTTTGTGTGTCTCGAAATCCCACTCTTTGTCGTGGTCCTCTGTATCCGAGCAGAAGGCAACGAACCATCTTACCTGGTCCTTGTTCTCCTCGGTTATTGTCATACCCTTCGGCTTGAAGGGTTCGATAATCCAATACTTTTTCCCGTCGATAAGGTCGTTATCGTCCGCATCCTCGAACGTGTAGTAGTAACAGTTCTGGGTGTCTATCCACATCTCCTCATCGGGGTCTCCCTCGATATAGCGATAGCAGGGGATTACCCAGTGCTGGAGGTGTTCGTATCCGTCAATCGTTTTCATTTTATTATCTTGTTTACTGTGATGGTCGTAAAGCCGTGAGTGGTGCCTCTTCGGGGACAGTTGACGCAGTCCATCTGAGGGTTGGTGCATTCACCACCGTTGAAACATGGCCCTATATAGGGCTTCACCGTTATCGTGGTCGCCGGTACGTCCTTACGCGCTTCGTCGGCGACGTCGCGAAGGGACAGGAGCTCGGCCAGAACCTCCTTGGGTAGCCTCATATAATCTTCCTTAGTCATCTTTCAAGCTATCTATAATTGATTTGAACGTCCTCATATAATCTGCTGCTCCGTCTTCGCCGTGGATGTAAACCATGCGCTCATAAATCCACGTCAGGAATTGCTTGCTATTCAAGTTCGGGAGCTCGTATGGTTCCACTGCCTTATCAGCCTCTTCCGTAGCCACCTCGAATGCCACCGGCAGGAGCTCTTCTGCTATCGCCTGGGTGAATTCCTCTGGCTTGGATTGGAACTTCGAGGCGTATTCGAGTGTTTTCCAGAGGCAGTCCATAAGCTTTGCCTCGAACTTGTTAAGGTCCGGCTCATCGGTTACAATGAACAAATCCATACGGTTGTGGTTCTCGATATCGTGGCGATTCCAGCACCCGTGTTCCATATAGTAGGAGCCCGCTTCGCCTCTGGCGTCGCCATAATCAATAAGCGCGAAAATGGGAACGTAGTCCTCGTCTTCTTTGCCTTTCTTGATGTCCCAGCAGACTATCCTGACTGGAAACCCGCAGCGGGTCTCCACCTTATATTTGCCGGATTCAATCTCCGGACGGTATTTTACGTCAAATGGGATTCTCTTTATTCTCATAGGTCGTACCTTCTAATTGATTTCATCGGATAAAGCCTGATGGTGTCCGCGCAGTCCTCGCACTCAATCTTGAGGTCGACGAACTCTGCGTTGAGGATATCATCGAATTGCTTGGAGCCAACTTTAACCTTGACCCACACGCCGTCCATTTTTCTTGCCATAATTAGTCCTCCTTGGGTAATGTATAAAGGTCTTCAATAGGGATATAGTAGTCACCCTCCTCGGTCCTTATGACAACGCGCTTTAGTGTGCTGTCATATACCGGGAGCCTACGGTTTTCATACAAATCTCCGGCCTTTTTCCAAATTGGCCGTAGTGTTTCTGAGTCGGTCTTACCTTCCTCGTAGAAGTTGCGGGCAAGCAGCTTGAGGTTATCTTCCCTGCCAGTGTACCAGAGGACACCGCCTTCCAGCTTATGAACGCCACCCATCGACCTTATGTATTCGACGATGCGGCCTTCTAAATCTGAATCCCTTTCCCTGGCTAAGCTATCGATGAAGAAAAGGATACCCGCACAGACACCCTGCGCAGTCTCATTCTGGTCCTGGTCGGGACCGTTGTAGTCCTCCATCATTCGCCGCACTATCTCGGCGCGGATTTTATCAATATCGTTCATACTCACAAATATACAAAATTAAACCCAGACTTCCAAATTTTATTTTTCCTCGTCGGAACAATAACCGCTGTGCCTGTTTTCTGGAAGCCAACCTTTGTCGCAGCGCTGGTAAAGGCCGCGGTAATGCTCGCAGCCATCACAACACTCCGGAACCTCGGCGTCCCGGCGTGCCTTAGCAAGATAATAGAGCCCTTGAAAAAGTAGTGGATTAAACATGGTTCTCGTTAAAAAATTTGCACCTCCTCCAGCATGTAATCTGGCGGGCCGTGTGGTGTTTGTTTAGCCACTCGCCCGTGGCCATACATTCCCATTGCCAGGTACTTACGTCGAGGTTGGAACACGCCGCGCATTTTACTAGCGGCGGCTTTTTCTCCACCTCTTTCATGGGGTACCTTTGGAAATGTTTGCCAATGCACTTGAGCTCCTCGTCGGTAAGTTCAAGCGGTGGCTTCTGGAGAAGTTCCTTTTTGAATCTCATGTATCCTCCTTAATATACTCCAGCAGACCTTCAATGAAGTATGCTATCGTTGTCCTGTAGTCGTGGGGGTCGCAGCCCTCGTACGCCTTGTGCTGCCCCTCAAGATAACCGATAATTTGTTCAACGCTTTTCATATTATTCCTCGTAGATGATTGCTACACAGTCCCCAAGTGGCGGGACTGTGCAGTATTTAGCCTCAATAACCTGTGGGTAAACGGTATATCCGCCCCTCTTTTTCTTCTTTGCCACAACGATGTTAACGGTGTTGGGCTTGATAATCTCCCCGGCATCGCATTCGTTGAGGTACTTGATTAGTTCGTCTTTGGTAAGCATGGTGTATGTTTTTATTCGTTTCCTTCCTTCGGTAGGCGATGAAGGTCATAGATGTTAAAGTACCACTCACCCTTCCGCAGGCGATTGGTAACAACCACGTCGTCCCAGTCGGGACCGTCCCCACCGTCAACCCTATGGAATACGGCAAATTTGATGTCGCTGCCGTGGTAGTTATTCTCGGCTATTTTCCACTTGGGAATCGGCTTAAGGGCATCGGCCGCGCCCTGTTTCCTGGCTACCTCCGCATATTCCTTGAGCGTTTCGTCGCTACAAAGCACTTCTTCCTTTGCCAACCGGATGATGTCTTTATGGTACTTCATTGCCAGTTCATCACCCAGCAGGGGGCCCACGCAATGGGGCTCCTCGAGGTTATTCTTCTCACAGTAGGTCCTCACGGCCTCTACTACGATATTTGAAATCTTCTCGTCCAGGGTTTTGTCGTAATCCTCGACCTTAATCAACACAAGGTCGAGTTCGGAATCGGACCGGTCGTCCCACCATTTTCCGATAGGGTTGTGATACTCCACCCTATGACCAGGAATATCTATGGTGATTTTGCCGTCGCTGGTCCAGTCCACAACCTTGGCGTCAATGCCGCCTTTTGTCTGGACCCTATATTTACCGGCTTCAACCGCCGGCATGTGTTTGATATGAAATTGATACTGTTTCATAATATCTTCGATAATCTTTCAGCAGCCTTGCCGACAATAAAAATTAGTACGAGAATCAACGACACCGGGAGAATGATTCCCAATGCAACGGCCTCGTCCTTATCATTTACGAAATTAGACGCCATCAGCGCTGCGCTGAGGACTATCCATAGGAGGATGGCTCCCAGGACTATTGCTACAATCCAATACCAGGCCATAATCTATAATATCTTTAAAAATTTGTTATGCTTCATTGGGGGTTACCTCAACCGCTTTCCGGAAGTCCTCGTACATCTCTTCTATGGAATCGAATTCGTCCGTCCAGATTTCGTAGTCCTCGCCACGTCCACTGCTGTTGTTCAGGAGGTTAAAGTGTTCTTTAAACCACGTTTTTGCCCTCGCCATTGAGACTCCCAGGCTTGTCAGGGGCTTCGCGATAGTACGAAGGAAATCCTGCAGTTCAACGGCTTCCTTATCGCCTATAAGCCTACAGGTCGTTGAATAGGCGTGCGTGTCCGCCGCCATACCCAGAATCCCGTAGATTCGGTTGAGTTTCCGTTTATCCTCCTCGCTCCACTCCTGTTTTGACAAGCCATATTCGCCATCACGAATTGCATTTAAAAACATAATCTTTCCGTCATGACCGCAAAATGATTTAGCGGCCGTTTCGTAGTCGTCTATTATAGAGACCAACATTTTCATTTCCCCCTCGCCCCACTCTGTTTTATGGCATAATCCGTATTTTTCGGGATTATAACATACGTCCAGGCGGCCATTCTGCCTTATCCTTTCCTTCTCTTCCTCGTCCCACTCCTGCTTCGGCTGAAGATTAAATCTTTCGGGAAGGCATTTAAGCCAATCTTTTGCAATTAAAAATGCCTTAAACAAATTTGGATGACTACCCTGAAAACTATCCGTCAGCATCAAATCAACTGCTGTAATAGCATCTTCTAAAGTACTTTTATCTTCCTCGTTCCACTCTTTTAGTTTACCACCAAACGCAGCATCATTGAATCCTTTGGTGTATTCTTCTAAACGAATTTTCTTAATATCCTCCTCGCTCCACTCTGCGGGCTGTGACCCAACAGTAGAATTACCGATTTTCTCGAAGATTTCGTCTATATCGCGAATCGAAAACAGCTTCGTAGAGTCATCAGAATACATTTGCTCGCGGTTATAGCGATTGCCAGATGCCTCAGCATAGACCTCAGGCCTCATTTCTTTCCATATCTCTTTCGCGGTAGGTACGGGCCGCTGCTCTGAACGATACATTTCTGCTAATTCGCCATTATCGTCCATTATACCAGCCGATTTAAGAAATTTTATCGCGGCTTCTTTATTTTTAGTTATGTTTTTAATAACATCTCCAATAGGCTCCTGCTCTTTCTGATAGGGCAATGAATAAACATCATGAAGGAGGTCTTTCCATTCGGAAGGGCAATCATTATCTTCAAGATACTCTATTATTCTTGCAAGTGTGTACTCCTCATCTTTTGATAAAGGGCCACGCTCTTTCTGCGCATTTTCAACAAGCACGAAGTTAGCGTCCGTATAGGACATATCCATTCTTCCGCCTTCGGAGTTAACATAATAGCCATTACCAACCAGTTGTATGGTATACTCGTTACGACCAAAACCATTGAATTGTATCCTGTCGCCACTCTTGAATTTGGATTCAACAGTGCTTGCGGGCTTCTGCTCTTCATATGGTTCTTTACGATAGAAACATTTCCCGTGGCACTTCTTACAGTTCTTAATACAGTTTGATAGGTTGGGCCATTCTTCTACCGGCTTCTGCTCCTTCTGCTTTTTAACCATCACATAAGAAACAAGCTCATCGAGTTCATCCATATCCTTTGGTATTCTTCCAAATTTATCACAAAACTCTTTGATATATTCCCAATTGTCCTTTGGCTCTCTTGCGTCAAATGCTGCGTCTACATCAAAAGTGCCACCATCAACCGCAACTTTCAAATCAGCAATAAGCCTTTCCACATTAATGGTTCCGTCATACTCAGTACAGTGATGAAACTCGTTGTACTCACTATTGACATATCTACGTACATTGTCTCTCAGCCACGAAGAGATAGCATCAAAGTTTAATGAATGCTTCTGCTCTTTCTGCCGTTCAAGGTAGGCAATCATTTCCTTTGTGCTGTGGAGCGTTGTTAACTCTTCTCCCGAGTCTGCATTTTTAAGGATAAAAATTATTTCCTTTCTTATTTGTTCATCCTCACTTTCATTTCGTTCAAGGATAACCTTGTTACCCTCAATTCGGGCCTCGTAGCCCTCTGGGATTTCTATTTCTTTATTCATATCTAAACTAAATTTTCGAGACAATACTTTATTGCTGCTTCGCAGGCTTCTTCATAAGTGGGGAATACTCCTCCGTATTCCCGAGATTCGTACCACCTGTGCTCTTTTCCACCCCTAAAGATTCTTTCAATATGATAAAATACATTTTCCTTAAAATCATCGCAGGTAATGCTTGGGTGAATATTGTGCTCCGTCCTCAACCACTTCATAGCCATTTGGAGAGTTGGAGCATAACAACTGTAATACGGCTCTACATCGGTAAATGTGGCTTCGCAAAACTTACCATCGTGGTCGTACATTCCGTGTATGTTTGCTGTAAACCCCTTTTCCTTAAGGAGTTTTGCGGTATCAAAACTTACATAATCTTCCGTAATCATATTTTAACAATTTTAAGCTGTGATTCTTTCCACCCATAATATGGGTTTGGTGCGGTCTTAAACTCAAGATGCGGAAGGGTATCGCCTTCGCCTGCCACCAATTCCGATATGAGCATTAGTTCGCATTGTATTGTTTGTTTCCATCGTTCTTTTGCCTCAGCTATCTTCCTGTCCTGAAACGCTTTATCAACATAAATAGGGGCTATCCAACTGTCTATTTGCGTCCCTATTTTATAAACATATACTATGTGCTTTTTCATATTAAATCAAATTTTCGAGACAATACTTAATGGCTGCTTCACAGGTTTGTTCGTAAGATTCAATGTCATCAATAACGTGTTTGACTTCTAATTCACCTTTGTATAACATACCTTCATCATCTGTAACTAATTGTTGTATTTCAACAGAATAAAACACTTTACAATTAATATTTTGGGGAAAGGTATAAGGTTCAATAGAAAAATGTATATTATAAGCCTCTCTTAACCACTTCATTGCCATTTGGAGAGTTGGTGCCAAATACCCGTGGTTTTTATTTTCAGAGTTGCAATAAATCGTATTCCATGTACGTTCTGCGGACTCAACGGATTCTCTATCAACGATTGTTTCACCTTCCACAAAAGACGGTGCAGCCCAGAGCATGGGTGTGCTTGAAGTATAATACACCCAAACTTTGTAGCATTTTCCATCAAACCCCTTCTCTTTAAGGAGTTTCGCGATTTCAAAACTGACGTAATCCTCTGTAACCATATTTTATACGTTTTCAATTAAATCATTTTTACTAACCGAGGGTAACTGGGGCTGTAGCGGTTTACCGTAGTTCATTTGCCCCAACCAAATCACGCCGGTAAACAAAACCTTGAGGCGTTCTTTAAGTGAAAGCCTATAGCAGGTTATGGACACATTGCCCACCTTTTGTGCGTGTAAAGGAATATATTCCGGTTGTCCTTCACCATAAACTACATTACACCCTTCAAATTTTACGTTTTCCATATCTATTCAGTTTTATACATATCTTCAGGTGCCTCTATTGCCAAGCCCTTTTCAATTAATCCGCGATAGTCAAAATGATGGGCGTTAAGCCAATCGATGGACTCAATACTATCAAAGCAATAACGGTTATAATCATCACAAATATGCTTTCTTTTTGAATCATACTCTTGTCTATCTTCCTCAGTCATACTACTCATTGGACGAAGATAGGGCTTTGGTAAACGTGAGACGGTGGTTAAATTAATAGACGTTGATGCCAACGTATTTCCATTAGAATCTTTATCTAATAGTTCTATGATAACATAACCTTGTTCATGAATAAAAATATTATCACAAACGCAATATTCAACTATTGGGATGTTATCGTATGACTCAAATTTAACACCATACAGCAACCTCGCACAAAGGTCTTTGATTAGTAATTGTTTTTCTTCCTGTGTCATATCAGTTCTTTTTATACTCTAAAACACACTATAAATGGCCCTAACACACTTGCACCATTCTTCTGCGGTCATTTCAATACCGCCATTCCAAGCTTCATGCATTCCTGCAACAACATATTTTTCTGGCGTAACTTGTTCGTGCTCCAGTCCGTTATACATACCCACAAAACGGTTTATACTATAGTCTGAACAGAAAGTCTTTAGTTTACCTTGATATCTCAATTCAACCATGGGCTCTCCTTTTTCATTTAAGTCAATATGAACTAAAACTTCTTGTGTCATAGTGAATTGATTTTTCTAATCAGCATCTCAAACGACCTTCTGATATTTGCAGTCCCTTTGTAGTCATTGGCTTTTTCTTTCGCCCACTCCAGCAGAGCGTCCTTGCGGATGTATTCTTCTCCGTGCGGGGGATGGTTTTCCATATAGTATCCAGACATAAACCCAAACGGGTCGATGCTTACAAAAATCTTATCCGGTGCCATATACTATTTCTCCTTTCTTGTGTTAAATTCTTTTTATCTGTGATAATGGAATTGGTTCATAAACTCTAACCTGCCAACATCCCTCTTTATAGTTATTATGTTTTGAGTTTGCTGGGTCAAATTCTACTTCAAGAACCACATCTCCATAACATTGAGCTTCTTCTTTTTCTACAGCGAGATATGTACATCTATCAACTTCATGATGTATGGTGCCATCATTGTTCAGAACATATCTTCTACCATACAGAATGCCTTCTTTTTTAATTTGTTCCCAGTTCTCTTTTGAGGTTCCATGATAAAATTTCATATCTATTCTGTTTTATACATATCTTCCGGTGCTTCAATGGCCAATCTTTTCACAATCAAACCACGGTAATCAAAGTGATGGGCGTTGAGCCAATCATAGGAGTCTGTTGCCCACATCGGATAACCATCGGGAGTCTTTATGGTTGTTTTAACGAATTCCAGGGTTTCTTCCTCGGTCAAACTTGACATCGGGCGGAGATAAGGCTTAA
>JAEEGL016720986.1_pt1 | contig 32811 bp, 29 predicted proteins | sample 9134231 | NCBI WGS metagenome assembly JAEEGL01 (sample SAMN16246548, study PRJNA631951) | gut metagenome | biome: gut microbiome; feature: rumen; material: fiber-attached | host: Bos | place: Iran: Karaj | collected 2018-10
CCGCCGTAGAAGACGCCCTTCATGGTGGTGCCGCCGGTGGCGAACAGGCCGGTCAGGATGGTACCGAGGGCACCGCATACGCCGTGAACGGAGATGGCGCCCACCGGGTCGTCGATTTTCACAACCTTATCAAAGAATTCAACAGCGAGGACGATCACAAAGCCGCAGGCGAGGCCGATCAGCGCTGCGCCGAAGGGATTCACCGCATCGCAGCCTGCTGTGATGCCGACCAGACCGGCCAGGGCTGCGTTGAAGGTCATGGATACATCAGGCTTGCCATAGCGGAGCCAGGTAAAGATCATGGTGGTCAGGGTAGCCACCGCAGCGGCCAGGTTGGTGTTGAAGAAGACCAGCGAAGCGCTGCCGATCAGTTCGTCGCTGTCCATGCCGACAGTGGAGGCACCGTTGAAACCGAACCAGCAGAACCAGAGGATGAATACGCCCAGAGCGGCGATGGAAAGGTTGTGGCCGAGAATGGCCCGGGGCTTTCCATCCTTGCCGTACTTGCCGACGCGTGGTCCAAGGATTTTTGCACCGATCAGGGCGCAGATACCGCCGACCATGTGAACCGCAGTGGAACCGGCGAAATCGTGGAAGCCCATCTCAGCCAGGAAACCGCCGCCCCAGATCCAGTGACCGGAGACCGGGTAGATGAACAGTGAGATTGCTGCGGAGTAGATGCAGTAGGCGGAGAACTTTGTCCGCTCTGCCATGGCACCGGAGACGATGGTGGCGGAGGTGGCACAGAAGACTGTCTGGAAAATGGCGTAGGCCCACAGCGGAACGCCCGCCGGGAGAATATGGCTGTAATCCTTCATGATGAAAGGATCGATCCAGCCGAACAGCGCCGTGCCGGCGCCGAACATAATGCCGTAACCGAACAACCAGTACAACGGGGTGCCGATGCAGAAGTCCATCAGGTTCTTCATCAGAATATTACCGGTATTTTTAGCACGGGTGAAACCCGCTTCACACATGGCAAAACCTGCCTGCATGAAAAAGACCAGAGCTGCTCCGAGGAGCACCCAGATAGTGTTGGCTGCCGAGAATGTCATACAGATCACTTCCGTTTCGTGTTTTTCCCAAATAAAAACGAGGCGCGGGGGTGTTCAGCACACCCTCGCGCCTCATTGGGATGCACGGATTTTATGATAAATAAATCCGCTTGTCAAGACTGTATACAATCGAAAAACAATACAGAAAAAACATTATTCCGCCGACTGCGGAATCGGCTGCTCGAACTTGCTCTTTCCCTGGTTTTCCGGGATGTCGATGGGATACTGGCCGGTAAAGCATCCGTCGCAGAAGCAGCGCCCGGTATCCCCGGCAAGGCGGTGCGCAGCATCCACAGAAAGGTAAGCCAGGGAATCCGCACCGATCTCCTCCGCGATTTCTTCCACGGAATGAAGCCGGCAGGCAATCAGGTTTTCCCGGGAATCCACATCCGTTCCGAAGAAACAGGGATACCGGAAGGGCGGGGAGGAAATGCGCATATGCACTTCCGAAGCGCCGGCCTCCCGCAGGAGCCTGACGATCCGTTCGCTGGTGGTGCCCCGGACAATGGAGTCATCGATGAGCACGACGCGTTTGCCGCGGACGGTTTCAGAAATGACGTTCAGTTTGATTTTCACGGCGGTTTCCCGCATATCCTGGCTCGGCGCAATGAAGCTGCGGCCGATGTATTTATTCTTCAGGAAGCCCACGCCATAGGGGATACCGCTTTCCCGGGAATAGCCCAGGGCGGCGTCCAGCCCGGAGTCCGGCACACCGATGACCACATCCGCATCGACCGGGCTTTCCTGGGCGAGGAACCGGCCGGCGCGCAGCCGGGCAGAATGAACAGACGCACCCTCAATTACCGAGTCGGGGCGCGCAAAGTAAATATATTCAAACACACAGAGAGAGCCTTTGTTTCCGCACAGGCGGTCATCAGAGACAACGCCGTCTTTCCCGAACACAACAATCTCGCCGGGCCGGATATCCCGGATCAGTTTTGCCCCGACGGCATCCAGGGCACAGGACTCTGAGGAAACAACCCAGGAACCGTCCGGGGTCTGGCCGTAGCAGAGCGGACGGAAGCCCACCGGGTCCCGGAAGGCGATCAGCTTGGTGGCGGTCATCAGCACGCAGGAATAAGCACCCTGCAGCTGCTGCATGGTCCGGTATACCGCCTCTTCGGTGGCGGAGACTTTCAGGCGCTCGGATACGATGGTATAGACGATGGTTTCTGTATCAGCGGTACCGTGGAAGATCCCGCCGCTGAGTTCATGCCGGGCACGCAGCGACAGGGCGTTAACCAGGTTTCCGTTATGGCACAGTGCCATGTTGCCCTTCATGTGACTGATGACGATGGGCTGGATATTATTATGGTTCTTTCCCCCGGTGGTGGAATAGCGTACATGCCCTACGGCGATGTTCCCTTCGCCCAGGTGGTCCAGACGCTGGCGGTCAAAGACCTCACCGACCAGGCCGTCCCCCTTCTGATGGTGGAATACGCCGTCACAGGAAACCGCGATACCGCAGCTTTCCTGTCCCCGGTGCTGCAGGGCGTAAAGTCCGAGATAGATCTTCTGTGAGATTGCACTGTCCTTTGCCGGTGACCAGATCCCGAACACACCGCATTCCTCGTGCATATGCATATCCTCCTGAAGCCGGGAAAATAAAAAGACAAAGGTACCGTTCCCGGCGCCTTTGCCTTCCCGCGAAGTATAGCATAATCCAGTAACCCGGTCAATGAAAACACAGGGAAAGAACGGGCGGACGCAAAACGGACTGAATAAGATAATTCCGCAGGGAGAACTGTTCGATGGATGGATACATTCCGGGGTTAAATTTTTTTTAAATTTCTGCATTAAAATTATTGACAAACGATAATTGTTGATTATTATAATTATTGCAAAACGATAATTTGCGAGGTGAAATGATGAAAAAGAAAGCATTGCTCCTTTTACTGGCTGCGGAAGCCGGGCTTATGGCAGCATTAACGCTGCTGGCGATGAACAACTCAAACTATTTTCCCTCAGCGGTGACATTCCCCTTTGAGCAGATTGCCAGATTTGTTGCCAGGCTTTCCCGGTCGGGAGGACTGAAAAACGGAATTGCGGTTGCTCTCTGGTTTGGAATTGCAGCTGTTCCGGCATTGATTGCGCTGCTGTACCGGCGCGGCAGGGAAACGCTCCTGGAACGGATTTCATTATTTGTTTTATCCGGTGTGCTGTTATTTACACTGTATGGGATGGCAACGCCTCACGCGTTCAGCATTGTAACACACAGGGACCTAGAAGGTGTAGCCGGATGGACAAAGGCAATCAGAGAAATCTTTGGAGCTTCTGTATGGGCGGTTATTGTGCTGTATGTATTCCTGCTGATCATTCGGTTGTTCCGGCAGGGAGATAAAGAACGACTGCTCAAATATATGCGGGTGATTCTGTATGCCTTGTGCATGGTTTTTACGGGGGTGGCGGCTGTTTTACTGACTAAAGGATGCCTGTTGTTCTGTGATGTGCCAAATACCGCAATAGATAAAGGGTTTGCAGCAGCACGTCTGGCAGCGCAACTGATGCCGTATCTGTTTGATATCATTATTACCATCCGCTTATTGGATTTGCTTCAAAACGCAATGGGAGAGGAACAGCACAGCATTGAAAAGGCTGCTGAAAAAGTGAGCAGGAGCTGCTGCGCAGCGCTGGGCGTTACAGCAGCAGTTACCGCGTTGATCAATATTATTCAGATGGTGTTTATGCAGTTGCTGACCAACATATATGTTACTGTGGATGTTCCGGTTGTCAGCATGGCGTTTGTGATCATGATCCTGCTGCTTACCCGGCTTCTGATTGAAAACAAGAAGCTTCGGGATGACAACAGCCTGTTCATATAAGCGAGGTGGAATATGGCTATCAGGGTATATCTGGAAGAGGTACTGAAGGCCCGCAACATGACATCCAAGGAACTTTGTGGCCTGATTGGCATCACAGAGGCAAATCTTTCCATTCTTCGCAGCGGAAAGGCAAAGGGTATCCGATTCGGGACGATCAACAAAATCTGCTATTACCTGCAGTGTGATGTGGGGGATATTCTGAAATTTGATGGAAATCTGGAGGAAGACGATGAAAACTAAGACTATTATCATAATTGCCGTCTTTGGCTGTATTCTGCTTGCTGCTTTTATCATTGGAATTACCGGAGGAGTCAGGCTTCATGATGAAAAGCCTGAGCAATATATCGGAGACAATTTTGTAGGGATTCTGATCACAAGGGAACCTCTTGATCTGGCTGACGAGGAGACAATCGTTCCTGAAACTAACCAAAAGATTATTATAGACGGACATGAAGCTTCTGAAGCTGAAAGAACAAATGGACAAAAGCGCCTTTACGCGAAATTAAGCAGGTCTTCCGGGACTGATGAAACTGCTCCGCCACAGGAATATGTATTTGACGGGGTTGACGGTATTTATTGTTTCTGCGCACATCAGAAAGGGAATTCCGGAGGATTCTGGAATCTGCAGGCAGATGAGGGAATAACGGACGTCTGCTGGGGAGATACAATCAGCGGAACGATTTATATGGTTCCCCATAAAGGGCTGGATATTTTCTATATCAACCGGGTATACCAGGCATCAACGGGAATGGTTTATGCTGTGAGTCCGCATATGGGTTATGCTATAGAAAACGGTGAAGAGTGGAGCTTTGAAATAAAAGATCAGAACCGGGCCGGGATATCTGATACCGGAGATTCGGTTTCCAGCGTGGAAGTGTCATTAAAAATCAAAGCGATGGAAAAACCGGAAAGTATCGCACTTCTGCAGTTTGGCAGCGGAGATGAATTGCTGGGAAAGACAGCATATCAGCCCGGAGCATTGCCCGAAAACATGGATTCGCTTCCTGATGCGCAGTATATGATTGTGGAAACAATATCCCCGAAGGGCGTCAGCCGGACATTGTACCAGAAAGGTGACCGGAGTGTACAGGCTTTCTATTGCCGGGATGACGGTATCTGCATCAAACAGGACTGTGAGATCAACTGGAAATAACGGAAAACAAATAACAGACGCCCTGCAGGCAACTTGCTGCAGGGCGTCTGAATTTTATGGATTGTCAGCGGAGCGACATGACATATACCTGGCAGGGATTCCATTCATCCCAAAGTGTCGGAAAGACCTCAAACTCCTTGAAACCGAGCGCAAGATAGAACCGGTTGGTCTTGTCATAATCATCGTATTTTCCCATCTGAACGGTTTTCACCTGGAAGAAGGAATACCCGTCCCGGGCGGCGGCCTCTTTGGCTTTCAGGACCAGCTCCCGGCCCACGCCTTTCCTGTGGTATTCCTTCAGGACGCCCATGACATGCAGCTCAACCGTGTCTTTTCCTGTTTCTTTCAGGCAGAGAAATCCAACCGGCTGATCGCCGTCGTATGCTGCGTATAACGGATAGTTAACGCTTTCCTGAATGTAGGCTTCCCGGGTTTCGGGAATTTCAAACCATTCCGGCAGGGCTTCCAGAACCCTGCGGGTGATCGCTTGCTTTTCGGTATTGTTCGTTACTTCCTGAATGATCATTTTCTTATCCCTTCCATTCGCTGCGAAGAATCCGCATCATAATAAAGTCGCTGTATTCATTGTTGTAATAGTATCCCTGCTCCTGGATGCCTTCCTGCTTAAACCCGATCTTGTGATAGAAAGCCAGCGCATTTGTGTTCAGCCCCACGACGCCGATGGAAACCCGGTTCATATCATACCGGTTAAAAGCCATATCCAGCATGATGCGAATTGCTTCCGTACCGTAGCCCTGATGCTGCATGGCGGGATCGGGAATGATGATTGAAAGATCAGTGCAGTGCCATGCCGGCCACATCCGGAGCAGGCCGGTTTCACCGATGATATTCCCTTTGGGATCCGTGATGGTAAACCATACGGAATCTTCTGATTTATGGTTGACGGTGATGCTGGTGATTTCCTTTTCTTCATTTGTGGGTTCCGTGAAGCCGCACTGGAACATGACCTGCGGCTGGTTGAACCAGTATGCGAAGAACTTCGCGTCCTCCGGCCTCTGTTCACGAAGGATCACTTTGGATCCTTTGATGTCGTTCATGCTGTTCCGTAAACCTCCCGGGATTGTGATTGCCCGAACATGATTTGATATGCTGCCTGTGCTGCAGAAACAGCCATAGTGTATCATTCCGGACTTGTGTATGTCCAGTATGAAGGATTCGGATTGTATTTCCGCTGTATCGGCAGGCCGGTTTGCTTGACACCCGGGGCAGGGATTGCTAAAATCCGTATAACTTCATAAGAAACCGTTGAAGCGGAGATCAAAGCGGCAATGCCCTTACAGAGAGTCCGGGAAGGTGAAAGCCGGGCAGGAAACAAACCGCCAAATGGACCGCTGAGGGCGCAGTCAAAGGCCGAAACGCTGAGTATTCTGCGACGTGAGGGCATACGTCAGTTGCCGGGGATATGAAGGTATCCCGCAGAGCGCACGGTCAGACCGTGAAACAGGGTGGCACCGCGAAGTAATTCGTCCCTGACAGAGAATATCTGTCAGGGACTTTGTTTTTGAGAAGGATTCCGTGCCTGCGGGCACGGCGAGGGCTTTCCGATCGCCCTGGACCTTCGGCACATGAGCTTAGTAGTCAGGGACTTTGTTATTCAATGAATATTGAAGAATGAACAATGAAGAATGAATGGTTAACCGGTAAAGCATGAACCAACGCAAAGAACCCAAGGAGGCAGTTTTCATGAAGATTATACCCGGACCGGAAGAACTGGCACGCTACAGAGCGGAGGGAAAGTACAAGGTGGTGCCGGTCAGCTGTGAGCTGCTGGCGGACATCTGCACGCCGATCCAGGCGGTGCGGAAACTGAAGAATGTTTCCTCCCACTGCTTCCTGCTGGAATCAGCGGAACCCCAGGAGACCTGGGGACGGTATACCTTCCTGGGCTTTGATCCGAAACTGAGTATTACCTGTGCGGACGGAGAGATGCAGGTAGGAGAAGTAAAAATCCGGACACAGGATCCTTCCGCCGTGCTGCGCCAGATTCTGGCGGAGTACAAAAGCCCGCGGATTCCGGGACTGCCTCCTTTTACCGGCGGACTCACCGGATACTTCTCCTATGATTACCTGAATTATTCCGAACCGACGGTCCGCAGGGAAACGGAGGATACGGAGCATTTCAAGGATATGGACCTGATGCTCTTTGACAAGGTGATTGCTTTCGACAACCTGCGGCAGAAAATCATCCTGATCGTCAATGTACGGCTGGATGAGGGCGATGCCGGATATCACCGGGCAGAGATGGAACTGGCGGAGCTGAAACAGCTGATTATGGAAGGCGCTGAAGCCAAAGACGAGCCCGGCAGGCTGACCGGTGAAGTCACACCGCTGTTTGACAAGGACGCCTACTGCGCGATGGTGGAAAAAGCCCGGCATTACATCAAGGAAGGGGACATTTTCCAGATTGTGCTCTCCAACCGGCTGAGCGCGCCTTATGAAGGCAGCCTGCTGAACATGTACCGGACACTGCGCACGGTGAATCCGTCTCCCTATATGTTCTACTTTTCCGGTACGGATGTGGAAGTAGCCGGAGCCAGCCCGGAGACACTGGTGAAGCTGGAGGACGGTGTGCTGCACACATTCCCGCTGGCCGGAACACGGCCGCGGGGAAAGACACCGGAGGAAGACCAGCGGCTGGAAGCGGAACTGCTGCAGGACGAGAAGGAACTGGCGGAGCATAACATGCTTGTTGACCTGGGCCGGAACGACCTGGGAAGGATTTCACGTTTCGGCAGCGTACAGGTGGAAAAATTCCACGAGATCCTGAGATTCTCCCATGTGATGCACATCGGATCCACGGTTCGCGGGGAGATTCGGGAGGACAAGGATGCACTGGATGCCATCGAGGCGGTGCTGCCGGCAGGCACCCTGTCCGGAGCACCGAAGATCCGGGCCTGCCAGCTGATCGGTGAACTGGAGAACAACAAGCGGGGAATTTACGGCGGTGCGATCGGATATATCGATTTTGCCGGGAATATGGATACCTGCATTGCAATCCGGATTGCCTACAAGAAGAACGGCCGGGTCTTTATCCGTTCCGGTGCCGGCATCGTATATGATTCCGTGCCGGAAAAGGAACATGAGGAATGCCTGAACAAAGCCCGGGCGGTGCTGAATTCCCTGGAAAAAGCCGGAAAGGAGATAGACGGATGACGCTGCTGATCGATAACTATGACAGCTTTTCCTACAACCTGTATCAGCTTGTGGGGGAACTGAATCCGGATATCCGCGTAATCCGGAATGATGAGATGACTGTGGAAGAAATCCGGGCCCTGAAGCCGGACCGGATCATCCTTTCTCCCGGACCCGGCAGGCCGGAGGACGCGGGGATTACAGTGCAGGCGGCAAAGGAACTGGGAAAAGAGTTTCCGCTGCTGGGAGTGTGCCTGGGGCATCAGGCAATCTGCGCAGCCTTCGGCGCGACGGTGACCTACGCGAAACAGCTGATGCACGGAAAACAGTCCGAGGTCCGGCAGGAAGCGAACTGTCCGCTGTTTGAGGGATGTCCGGATACATTTCCGGTGGCGCGGTACCATTCTCTGGCGGCTGCGCCGGAAACCATGCCGGAGTGCCTGCTGGTGACTGCCCGGACGGAGGATGGCGAGGTGATGGCTGTGCAGCACCGGGAATATCCGATTTACGGTGTACAGTTTCATCCGGAAAGCATCTTAACACCTGACGGCCATAAAATGCTGGAGAATTTTATGGCCATCAGGAATGAAAAATGAAGAATGAAAAATTAATACTTGAAACGGAGGATTGAAACATGATCAAGGAAGCAATCGTCAAGATCGTCAGCAAGGAAGACCTGACCTATGAAGAAGCCTATACCGTGATGAATGAAATCATGAGCGGCGAAACCACCCCGACCCAGAATGCCGCATTCCTGGCATCCCTGTCTACCAAGAGTGCCCGGGCGGAGACCACGGATGAGATTGCTGGCTGCGCTGCGGCTATGCGTGAAAAAGCCACCCGTGTGGATGCCGGGGATGAATTGTTCGAGATTGTCGGTACCGGCGGGGACAATGCCCACAGCTTCAATATTTCCACCACTTCAGCACTGGTGGCGGCTTCCGGCGGAATGCGGGTGGCGAAGCACGGCAACCGGGCAGCCTCCAGCAAGAGCGGCACTGCGGACTGCCTGGAAGCGCTGGGCGTGAACATTGACCAAAGTCCCGACAAGTGCCGGCAGCTGCTGGATGAAGTGGGTATGTGTTTCTTCTTTGCCCAGAAGTACCACACTTCCATGAAGTATGTAGGTGCGATCCGGAAGGAACTGGGCTTCCGTACCGTGTTCAATATCCTGGGGCCGCTGACCAATCCCGGCCATCCCTCCATGCAGTTGCTGGGTGTGTATGATGAGTATCTGGTGCAGCCCCTTGCACAGGTGCTGATGAACCTTGGTGTGAAAAGAGGCATGGTGGTTTACGGGCAGGACAAGCTGGATGAGATTTCCCTGAGCGCACCGACCACGGTATGTGAATTCAAAGATGGCTGGATGAAGAATTATGTGATCACGCCGGAACAATTCGGGCTGAAACGCTGCACGAAGCAGGATCTGGTGGGCGGCAGCCCGGCGGAGAACGCGGAGATCACAAAGTCAATCCTGGCGGGCGAGAAAGGTCCGAAACGGGATGCGGTGCTGATGAATGCCGGCGCGGCGCTGTATATCGGCGGAAAAGCGGAGAGCATGGCGGAAGGGATTAAGCTGGCCGCGGAGCTGATTGACAGCGGAAAAGCGACGAAGACGCTGGAAAAACTGATCAGCGTTTCCAATTCATAATGGTAACAGCGTAATACTGAGACGGAGAAAACGGTGTGATATGAACATTTTAGAAAAGCTGGCGGATCTGAGCCGGGAAAGGGCAAAGGCGGACCGGGAAAAGGTTCCGGAAGCGGAACTGCGGGAGCAGGCGCTGGCCCTGGGCAGGGGAAACGGAGATGCATTTCTTTCTGCCCTGAAAAAGCCGGGGATCTCCTTTATCTGCGAGATCAAGAAAGCGTCGCCTTCCAAGGGCCTGATCTCCCCGGACTTTCCCTACCTGAAGATTGCCGCTGATTACGAACGCGCCGGCGCGGACTGCATCTCCTGCCTGACGGAGCCGGAATACTTCCTGGGATCGGACCGGATCTTCCGGGAGGTGCGGCAGCAGGTAAGCCTGCCGATGCTGCGCAAGGATTTCACTGTCTGTACCTATCAGCTGGACCAGGCACGGGTGATGGGTGCCAACGCAGCCTTGCTGATTGTTTCGCTGATGGACGGGAAAACGCTGGAAGCTTACCTGGAGCGCTGTGAGGAACTCGGAATTGCAGCGCTGGTGGAAACCCATGATGAGGAAGAAATCTGCACGGCAGTTTCCGTTGGGGCGAAGATTATCGGCGTGAATAACCGGAATCTGAAAGATTTCTCTGTGGATTTCAGCAACGCAGCACGGCTGCGGGACAGGATTCCGGCGGACTGCATTTATGTGGCGGAAAGCGGGGTCAGGACTCCGGAAGATGTACAGCGCCTGCGTCAGATCGGCGCGGATGCCGCACTGATCGGAGAAACGCTGATGCGTTCACCTGATCCGGCGGAGATGCTGCAGCAGTTAAAAGGGGAGTAAGTATGACCAGAATTAAGATCTGCGGGTTGCGGCGGGCGGAGGATATCGGGGCAGTGAACGGGCTCCGGCCGGAGTATATCGGGTTTGTGTTTTTCCGCGGCAGCAAGAGATATGTGACGCCGGAAGAAGCAAAGGCGCTGCGGGAAGGCCTTGCACCAGGTATTAAAACGGTGGGCGTATTAGTGGATGAGGAACCTGAAACGGTGGCCCGGCTGCTGGCGGAAGGCATCATAGACATTGCTCAGCTGCATGGGCATGAGGATGAAGCGTATCTGGCGAAACTTCGGGAACTGACGGAGAAGCCGCTGATTAAAGCCTTCCGGATCCGCAGTGCGGAAGACGCATTACAGGCGCAGACGTCAACGGCGGACGCGATTCTGCTGGATGCCGGCGCCGGGGACGGAAAGACCTTTGACTGGAACTGGCTGGCGGCCGTTACAAGGCCGTATTTCCTGGCCGGGGGCCTGAACCCGGAGAATGTGGGAAAAGCCGTAAGAAAACTGAAACCCTATGCGGTGGATGTTTCCTCCGGAGTGGAGACGGAAGGCATTAAAGATATCATGAAAATGCGCGCATTTATCCGCGCGGTAAGAGGAGCTGAGGAAGCATGACGAATCCTAAGGGACGCTTTGGTATCCATGGCGGGCAGTATATCCCGGAAACGCTGATGAATGCGGTGATCGAGCTGGAAGAAGCCTATAATCATTACAAGGCGGATCCGGAATTCAACCGTGAGCTGACGGCCCTGCTGAATGACTATGCAGGCCGGCCGTCCCGGCTGTACTACGCCGAAAAGATGACGAAGGATCTGGGCGGCGCGAAGATCTACCTGAAGCGGGAAGACCTGAACCATACCGGTGCGCATAAGATCAACAACGTGCTGGGACAGGCACTGCTGGCAAAGAAGATGGGGAAGACCCGACTGATTGCCGAAACCGGTGCCGGACAGCACGGCGTGGCAACAGCGACTGCCGCGGCCCTGATGGGAATGGAGTGCGTGGTTTTCATGGGCGAGGAAGACACGATCCGCCAGGCACTGAACGTATACCGCATGCGTCTGCTGGGGGCGGAAGTCATTCCTGTGAAGACCGGCACCGCCACACTGAAGGACGCGGTGAGCGAGGCCATGCGGGAATGGACACGCCGGATTGACGATACCCATTACTGCCTGGGATCGGTGATGGGACCGCATCCGTTCCCGACGATTGTGCGGGATTTCCAGGCGGTGATTTCCAAAGAGATTAAGGAGCAGATGCTGGAGAAGGAAGGCCGGCTGCCGGATGCGGTGATCGCCTGTGTGGGCGGCGGCAGCAATGCCATCGGCAGCTTCTATCATTTCATTGAGGATAAGGATGTCCGCCTGATCGGCTGCGAGGCTGCCGGACGGGGCATTGACACCTTTGAGACAGCCGCGACGATGAACACAGGGCGGCTGGGTATCTTCCACGGTATGAAGAGCTACTTCTGCCAGGATCAGTACGGGCAGATCGCACCGGTGTATTCCATTTCAGCCGGCCTGGATTATCCGGGCGTCGGGCCCGAGCATGCCTGGCTGCATGACACAGGACGGGCGGAATATGTGCCGGTGACCGACGAGGAAGCCGTCTGCGCCTTTGAATACCTGGCGAAGACGGAGGGCATTATTCCGGCGATTGAATCCGCGCATGCTGTGGCATACGCGCAGAAGATTGCGCCGGAAATGAAGCCGGACCAGATTATCGTGATCACGGTATCCGGCAGGGGCGACAAGGACTGCGCTGCTATCGCCCGGTACAGAGGGGAGGATCTCCATGAATAAGATTGCTGCTGCTTTTGACCATGGCAAGGCGTTTGTTGCCTTTATTACCTGCGGTGACCCGGATCTGGAGACCACGGGAAAGGCCGTGCGGGCTGCCGTGGAGAACGGTGCTGACCTGATTGAACTGGGGATTCCTTTCTCCGATCCGACGGCGGAAGGCCCCGTGATCCAGGAAGCCAGCCTGCGTGCGCTGCAGGGCGGGGTAACCACGGACCTGATTTTTGATTTTGTTCGGGAACTGCGGAAGGACGTCACCGTGCCGATGGTTTTCATGACCTATGCCAATGTGATTTTTTCCTATGGGGCGGAAAAGTTTATCTCCACCTGTGAGCAGATCGGTATTGACGGACTGATTCTGCCGGACTTGCCCTATGAAGAGAAGGAAGAGTTCCTGCCCCTGTGCCGGCAGTACGGCGTGGCGCTGATTTCCCTGATCGCTCCGACGTCCGATAACCGGGCGGCCATGATTGCCCGGGAAGCGGAAGGGTTTATTTACCTGGTGTCCAGTCTGGGTGTAACGGGAACCCGCAGTGAAATCACCACAGATCTCGCACCGCTGATCCGGGTAATCCGGGAAAACGCGAAGGTGCCGGTGGCAATCGGTTTCGGCATTTCAACGCCGGAGCAGGCAAAAACCATGGCCGCCCTGTCTGACGGCGCGATTGTGGGATCCGCCATTGAGAAGATCCTGGCCAGATACGGGAAAGACGCGCCGGAACAGATCGGGGAATATGTAAAGTCCATGAAGGATGCGCTCAAAGAACTGAATTGAGAGGGAGAAAACCATGATTCGTCAGTTGTCCATTTTCGCGGAAAACAAGAAAGGCGCCATGAACCGGATTACCCAGATCCTGTTTGACGCCGGAATCAATATGAACACCCTGATTACCAACGACAGCGCCGAGTTCGGGATTATCCGCATGCTCGTGTCCGATACGGACAAAGCGGCGCAGGTGCTGAAGGAAGCCGGATATATGTGCCACAGCGACTATGTGGCTGCGGCGGAGATCAGCGATGAATGCGGCAGCCTGAACGGCCTGCTGTCGGCAATCAGCGACGGAAACATCAACCTGGATTACCTGTATGTGACCTATAACACGCTCAGCCGTCTGCCTGTGGCGATTCTGCGGGCTGCGGACCTGATGGAAGTGGAGGAATTCCTGCGGGGAAGGGGATACAACATCCTGGAACGGATTGACTGAACCGAAAGACAGGATGAAGAGACGGCCGCGGATCATTTCCGCTGCCGTTTTTTCTATTGACCTGACCCTGGTTTTGCGGTATGTTGACTTTCGGCAAAGGGGGATGACGAATGGGCTTACTGACGAAAATACTGGATGTATTCAGCTATCTGATGCTGTCCGGTTCGACCCAGATTTTCCCGAGACTGGGAATTGTCATGGGCATTCTTTACCTTACCGGCCTGTGGGGCGTGTTTGTCAAATGCGGCCTGAAGGGCTGGTGGGCGCTGGTTCCGATTGTACGGGATTACAAGCTGGCACTGTGTGCGGACCGGGAACAGGAAGGCCGTACGCTGGTGGCTGTGAGAATTATTCTTTTGCTGCATTACATAGTAAACTTATTCCTGAATACGGGCAGCAGATTTGTTTTCCTGCTCAATCTGATGGAACTGGCCTTCATACCGGCTTTTGTCATCTATGAAATCCGGGTCTTTTCGGGACTGTGCCGTGTTTTTGAACGAAAGAAACGGTGGATTATCCTGTGGCTTTTTGCTGATATGTTTCCGCTTGCACCGCTGCTGTGGGGATTCAGAAAGAAATACCAGCCGGTCTGGAAAGCGGAGGAAATCCGGGATGATGTGGATTACTATTTCTCCGGCAGGAAAGCCACGGTGCTGGAGCAGGGCCTGACTGTCAACCTGGAAGAGCGGACAGCCCGGGAAATGTTCAAAAAGAAATACCTGCTCAGGGATATCCATATGAGCATCCAACCCGGTCATATGGTGCTGCTGCTGGGCGGTTCCGGCGCGGGAAAAACCACCTTCGTGAATGCGGTGAACGGGTATGAACCGGCGAAGGCAGAGATTGTGATGAACGGCCGGAATATGTATAAAAACTATAAGGAAATGCAGTATGACATCGGTTTTGTGCCGCAGGCGGACCTGATCCGCGGGTGTGACACCGTGTACCGTACCCTGATGGATACTGCCATGCTGCGGCTGCCGAACAGCTTTTCCCGGCCTGAACGGCAGGGCCGGGTGGAAGAAGTGATGGACATGTTCGGACTGACGCCGGTAAGGAACAACCTGGTTTCCAAGCTTTCCGGTGGCCAGCGGAAGCGGCTGTCCATTGCCATGGAATTCCTTTCCAATCCGACGCTGTTCATCCTGGATGAGCCGGACAGCGGCCTGGACGGCGTGATGGCCCGGGAACTGTTCCAGCAGCTGCGCCAGATTGCCGACCAGGGCAAGATCATTATTGTGATTACCCATACGCCGGACCGGGTGATTGACCTGTTTGACGATGTCATTGTATTGGCCAAGGATTCAAAACGCACCGGACGGCTTGCCTGGTTCGGTCCCATTGATGAGGCAAAGGCTTTCTTCGGCAAGGAAAAAATGGAAGAGATCGTCAAGGCGGTCAACCGGGAGGAAGAAGGCGGCGAAGGCCGGGCTGATGAGTTTGTCCTGAAATACGCGGAGGTGCAGCATGTCTGAGATGAGCATGAATACGAACCGCAGGGAAAGGACGTTCCGCCACCGGGACCGGCTCAGCCAGATCCCGATTTACCTGGGAAAACAGTTCCGGTTTTTCATCAATGAAAGTGACTGGAAGGTCATCCCGATGGCCGCGGTCATCGCGCTGCTGGTTGCCGTGGTGATCAGGACAAGATTGTTTGCCAGTATGGAAGGCTGCCTGATCAGTTCCTTTGCGCTGGCCTGTGTGGCACTGTGGAACGGCTGCTTCAATTCCATCCAGGCGATCTGCCGGGAACGGGCGATTGTCAAGCGGGAACACCGTTCCGGAATGCATATCACTTCCTATGTGGCCGCACATATGATCTACCAGTTTGTGCTTTGCCTGGCCCAGACGATTATCAGCATGTATGTGCTGAAGGCAGCCGGTGTGCCGTTTCCGGAAGAGGGGATTTTCAGCGAAAAGCGGGGGATCCTGGAGTTTGGCTTCACGATGCTGCTGATCTCCTATGCCGCGGATATGATGAGCCTGTTTATCTCCAGTATCGCGCATACAACTACCGCGGCCATGACTGTGATGCCATTCGTACTGATTTTCCAGCTGGTGTTCTCCGGCGGCATTATTCCGATTCCGGCGTCTATCCAGCCGCTGTCCAACCTCACCATTTCCAATTACGGAATCAAGGCAATCGTATCGCAGTGCAGATATAACGAGCTGCCGATGGCTGCCGGCTGGACAGCCGTAAACAGCATGAAGAACAGCGAAATCCATGAAGAAATCACTGTGGGGCAGATCCTGGATATCCTTAACAGTGAGGGCATGGCAAAGCACCGGGATCATGTTGTGACCGGGCCGGTGACTGTGGCTCAGCTGGCAGATCTCCTGAATCTTGGCGAAGTCAAAGACAAGGAAGCGCTGATTATTGAGGAACCGGTGACCCTGGGCGAACTGATTGATTTTGCCAACAGCAGCGAGCTGATCCAAAAGCAGAAGGATAAAAAGATCCCGATTGATACCACGGTCGGGGATGTGCTGGACCTGGTCGGAGAACAGAATGTGAAGGTATACATTCAGCAAAAAACAGCTGAAGCGGGCAGAAAGGACCAGTATGAATCGACACCTTACAACATGATGATCAACTGGTTCTGCCTGGGTCTCTTCATCCTGCTTTTTGCGCTGCTGTCCACGATTTCCCTGGAACTGATTGACAAGGATAAACGGTAACTGGGTCATCAATGTAAAAACGCTGCCGGAGCAATACTCTGGCAGCGTTTTTGTATGCAGGTGATCAGACGGAATCCGCCAGGCGGAGGATCAGCTGTTCACTCTTTTCCCAGCCCAGGCAGGGATCTGTAATGGATTGTCCGTAAACACCGCCGCCAACCTTCTGGGCGCCGTCCACAAGATAGCTTTCCACCATGAGCCCCTTGACCAGTGAGGCAATCTCGGGACTGAGCCCCCGGCTGTGCATGACGTCCTTGCAGATCCGGACCTGTTCCTGATATTCCTTTCCGGAGTTGTTGTGGTTGGTATCCACAATTACGGCCGGATTGGCGAGATCACTCTCCCGGTACAGTTTCAGCAGGGCCTGCAGGTTTTCATAATGGTAGTTGGGATGGGAGCGGCCGAAGCTGTCCACATAGCCCCGCAGGATTGCGTGGGCCAGGGGATTGCCGGAGGTGCGGACCTCCCAGTTGCGGTAGATGAATTCCTGCGGGCTCTGGGCTGCGGCGATGGAGTTCATCATGACGGAGATGTCACCGGCGGTGGGATTCTTCATGCCCACAGCGATGCCCAGACCGCTGGCAACCAGCCTGTGCTCCTGGTTTTCCACAGAGCGCGCGCCGACTGCCACATAGCCCAGCAGATCGGACAGATAGCTGTAATTGGCGGGGTAAAGCATCTCTTCAGCACAGGTGAAGCCGGTTTCCCGGATGACCCGCATATGCAGCTGGCGGATGGCGATAATGCCCGCCAGCATATCCTCTTTCTTCTCCGGGTCCGGCTGATGCAGCATGCCCTTGTAGCCAACGCCCTTGGTACGGGGTTTGTTGGTATAGACCCGGGGAACAATCAGCAGTTTTTCCTTTACCTGGTGATTGATCTCTGCCAGGCGTCCCATATACTCAAGGACAGCGTCTTCCCGGTCGGCGGAACAGGGGCCGATAATCAGCAGCAGCCGGGAATCCTTTCCCGTCAGCACGTCTGAAATCTCCCGGTCCCGGGTTTCCTTCACCGCCTGCAGGGCGTGGTCTACGGGGTAATCCCGCTTGATCTCCTGTGGAAGGGGCATTTTCCGGACGAATTCCATGGAAGGGCGCATTTCGGTGTACCACCTCAATAAAATGATTGATGAGAAATCAATCCGATTCGGAATGATCAGGTAAGAAGCATGCGGTCGTTGGACAGCTCCCGTCCGCTGGCTTTTTCAAACTGGCCCAGCAGATCCTCCACGGTCATATGCTGTTTCTGTTCCTCATTCAGGTCCAGGATAATCCTTCCCTCATGCATCATGATGGTCCGGTTGCCCAGGGCAAGCGCATCCTTCATGTTGTGGGTGACCATGAGGGCGGTGAGGCCGTTTTCACGGATCAGGTGCTTTGTCAGGCGCAGCACTTTTTCCGCGGTCTTGGGATCCAGTGCGGCGGTGTGTTCATCCAGCAGGAGCAGTTCCGGCTGCTTCAGGGTGGCCATAAGCAGGGTCAGCGCCTGACGCTGTCCGCCGGAAAGCAGGCCGACCTTGCTGCCCAGGCGGCTTTCCAGTCCCAGGTCCAGGGAGGCAAGCTTTTCCCGGTACAGCGCGCGTTCCTTCGGGGAGATGCCCCAGCGAAGGCCGCGGTGCTGTCCCCGGCGGGCGGCCAGGGCCAGGTTTTCCTCGATGTTCATGGAAGCAGCGGTACCGGTCATGGGATCCTGGAACACACGGCCCAGGAAGGCGGCACGCTTATGCTCCGGCAGGTGGGTAACATTCCGGCCGCCGAGCAGGATGCTTCCGTTGTCAATCTGGAAGGTGCCGGCGATGGCGTTGAGCATGGTGCTCTTACCGGCGCCGTTGCCGCCGATGACCGTGACAAAATCGCCTTTCTTCAGCGTCAGGTCCACGCCGGCCAGGGCCATTTTCCGCATAACGGTGCCCGGATTGAAGGTTTTGCGCAGGTCCTGAAGGACAAGCATATCGTTTTCAGGCATGGTGCTTTCCTCCCCTCAGTTTCCGGGTAATGATGCTGTTCTTCCAGTAGGGCATGGCCAGGAAGATGGCAACCACCACGGCAGTCAGCAGCTTCAGGTCGTCTGTGTTGAGCCCCAGCCACAGCACCACCTGGATGACCAGATAGTAGATGATGGCGCCGAGAGAGACAGCCAGCAGCTTCAGGGCAAAGTTCCGGAACAGCTTTCCGAAAATGACTTCACCGATAATGACGGCAGCCAGGCCGATGACGATGGCGCCGCGCCCCATGGATACGTCCGAGAAACCCTGGTACTGGGCCATGAGGGCACCGGAGAAGGCTACCAGGCCGTTGCTGATCATCAGGCCGATCAGTTTGCCGATGCCGGTGTTGATTCCCTGTGCCCGGGCCATCTGCTGGTTGGAACCGACGGCGCGGAGAGCGCTGCCGTATTCCGTGCCGAAGAACCAGTACATGATTCCGATGAGAATCAGGCTGATCAGCAGCATCAGCCAGATGGGATTGTCGAGCTCGAATTTCCCCACATTGCGCAGGGACACAAGCATGTTTTTATACTTGTTGATGCTCATGGGAACGTTGGCCCGGGAACCGAGATCCGTTCCGATACCCTGAATCCGCAGGTTGACGGAATACAGGGCAAGCTGGGTCAGGATACCGGCAAGGATGGCTGGAATTCCCATGGACGTGTGGAATACGCCGGTAACCGCACCAGCCAGCATACCCACCGCAAGCGCGATGATTGTAGCCAGCCAGGGATTGACGCCGTTGGTGATCAGGATCGCCGCCACGGCACCGCCGGTGGCGAAGGAACCGTCCACCGTCAGGTCGGCGATATCCAGGATCCGGAAAGTGATATATACCCCGATGGCCATGATGCCCCAGATGAGACCCTGGGCAACGGCACCGGGAAGCTGATTAAGCAGTTGCGCGATGTTCAAGGGAACCTCCAAATCAATTAACAATTGACAATTAATAATTTACAATTAAAAATGCCGGTACCCCTTCCCCGGGTGGAGAAGGGGCAAAAGCGGGTGCGGGACGACTTATTCGATGGCTTCGTATTCGTCGGGGATCGTTACACCCAGCTCAGCAGCGTTTGCGGCATTGTACTTCTTGGTGAACTTCGGCGCGTAGGCAATGGGCATGGCGGCGATGTCCGCACCGTTGACCAGGATGTCATAAGCCATTTCACCGGTCTTGTAGCCGATATCATAGTAGCTGATGGTCAGGGTTGCGATACCGCAGCCGGCACAGATGCCTTCTTCACCGGCAATGACCGGGACTTTGGCGGGAATGACGACGTTGGCGATGGCTTCCGTGTTGCCGGCAGCGGTGTTGTCGGTGGGGATATAGATGACATCGCATTCGGTGGCAGTCTGCACCACGGAGGCCAGATCGTTGGAGTCATTGAAGCCGTAACGCTTGCATTCCAGGCCCATCTCGCTCAGATAGCCTTCAATGGTCTTGATCTGGAAGATAGAGTTGGGTTCGGCATTGCAGTAGAGCAGGCCGACGGTCTTTGCTTCGGGGAACAGCTCCTGGATCATGGCAGCCTGGCCGTCCAGGGGAGCCAGGTCGCTGGTGCCGGAAACGTTGAACCCGGTGGCGCCTTCGGCGGTCAGTTCAATTTCCATGGCGGATTCATAGTTGGTGATGGAGGTGGCCAGCACCGGGATATCGGCGGTGGCGGTGGCGCAGGCCAGCATGGCGGGGGTCGCGTTGGCCATGATCAGGTCCACATTCTTGGAAACCAGCTGGCCGGCGATCTGGGCACAGTTGTTGGCATCGCCGGAAGCGTTGCCTTCATCAAAGGAAACCTTGTCGCCCAGCTTTTCTGTCAGGGCATCCTTAAAGCCCTGGGTGGCTGCGTCCAGCGCGGGATGCTGGATCAGCTGCAGGATACCGATGCTATAGGTTTTTTCTTCAGCGGATGCGCAGGCGCATACGCCGAGGATCAGGGTCAGGGCAACCAGCAGGGAAATCAGCTTTTTCATGGGGAACCCTCCTTATGATTGAAATAGGGGTTTGTATCTCTTCTCCCCGGTGGGGAAGGAAAAGCGGAAATAAAAACATCCTTCGGACCCTTCCGAAGGACGACTCATCATCGTGGTACCACCCTGGTTCACCGCGCATTTGCGGCCTCTGAGACAGACTATCATCTGTCCTGCGGAAGATAACGGCCGCATTCCGTCGCCGCCTACACGCCCTGCGGTTTCAGCGGGAAGCATACAAGGGGAATTTCGCCGGCAGACAGTCTCCCCGCTCGCAGCGTAACACGGGGCTCTCTGTACACTGCCATGATCCGGTTACTCGCCTTGATCATCGCTTTTGCGGTATTATAAAATCACGTGAAATCCGTGTCAAGGCAGGCGAAAGCAAAAAACAAACAGAGAACAAAAAAACTGATTAACATGATTATTCTGCGGTAATCCATAAGGCTGCCTTAAGGTTCAGCCGGTAGGATAACCATGTTCACACGGATACCCATTCCATGTATAATGCTGTACAAAGGAAGGTGAATACGGATGAGGCTTCTTCTCGCGGAAGACGAAGAGGCGATGGCGGAAGCGGTCGTCGACTTTCTGGAATACCATCATTATGAAGTGGACTGGGCGAACAACGGAACAGATGCACTGGAGCATGCACGCATGGGAATCTATGACGTGCTGGTCCTGGATATCATGATGCCGGGGATGGACGGGATTACGGTGCTGCGTACCCTGCGCGGAGAGGGTAACACAACCCCGGTGCTGCTGCTGACAGCCAAAGGCGAGATCCGGGACAAGGTGCTTGGCTTTGAAAGCGGAAGCGACGATTACCTGACCAAGCCCTTTGCGCTGGAGGAACTACGGGTGCGGATTGAAGCACTGACCAGGCGGGGCCAGAATTACCAGGGAGAACAGACATCCTTCGGGAACCTGGTGCTGGACAAGAGCGGCTGCGCGCTTCGTGTGGGAGAGAAAAGCTGTCCCCTGAGTCACCGGGAATTCCAGCTGATCGAACTGTTTGTCCGGAATCCGCATATTTATTTTTCCGCGGACACCCTGCTGGACCGGGTCTGGGGCATGGACGCGGACGTGGAATACGGCACGGTATGGGTACATATTTCCGGCCTGAGAAAGAAACTGGAATCGCTGGACGCGGATGTGGAGATCCGGTCAAAACGCGGCGTCGGATACGCGCTGGAGGATATTGAATGAAAAGGTACTACCGGAACAGGATTATGCTCAGCGCTATGCTGTCCTTCCTGATTATCCTGGTCATCGCCGTGGCCGGGATCTGGTTTTTCAGTTACCAGCAGATTGAGCGGAACACGGACAACTTTATCGCCTCCAGGCTGGAATCCCGGGAGGAAACGGAAGGCGGCAGAAGGTTTTCCAGGGATACGCCGCCTGCCATGTTCGGTTATACCCCGGGCCGGATGAACATTCCATCGGGTTTCTATGAAATCTCCTTTACACCGGACGGGGAGCTGACCATTGACGTCAAGCGCGGTATCGCGGAAGACGCGGATGCCGGCGTGCAGGAGTACGTCCGGGACGTTGTGAAGAAAAATACAGAAAAGGGCAAGGTCGGCTCCTATAAGTTTGGCATCCGGCGGAATGAGGACGGATCCGGAAAGATTATCCTGGTGGACAATTCCATTCAGCTTCACATGCTTTTCGACATGCTGAAAAGCGCGGGCCTGGTGGGCATCGGGATCTTTGCCCTGCTGATTATCGTGCTGTTCCCGGTATCCGGCAGGATGGCGGAAGTGTTTGTCCGCAACACGGAACAGCAGCGCCAGTTCATTACGGATGCCGGCCATGACCTGAAGACGCCGGTAGCCATAGCGCGGGCAAACCTGGATGTGCTGGAACTGCGGCAGGGGAAAAACAAGTGGAGCAACAATGTCCGGGCCCAGGTGGACCGGATGGAGCACCTGGTGCAGGACCTGATCATGATGGCCCGGCTGGATGAAGGAAAGAACGAGGAGACAGTCCAGGAGATCGAGCTGAGCACCCTGGCGGATGAGATCTGGCAGGAGTACCAGCCCTCCATGAAGCAGAAACAGATCCACGGAGATCTCAAACTGCAGGAAACGGCGCCTTTCCGGGGATCCGGGAGCCTGATCCGCCGCCTGTTCTGCCTGCTGATGGACAACGCGGTCCAGTATACGCCGGAGGAGGGAAGCATCCGCCTTTCCGTGAAGCCTGACAAGAAGCGGACCCGCATCATACTGGCGAATTCCGTGACCCAGCTGCCCTCCGAGAAACCGGAGAAGCTGACGGAACGCTTTGTGCGGGGTGACAGCGCCCGGACCCAGAAAAGCGGCGGCTCCGGCATCGGCCTGGCGGCAGCACGGCGGATTGCAGAAAAGCATCACGGAAAGCTGGTCATCGATTATCCGGACGAGCATACTTTCCGGGTGACCGTGGAACTGTAACAGGAAAGAAGAATGATACGGCAGCATCTTCAGGATGCTGCTGTTTTTTCTGTTTACACAGGATGAATCTCCCTGTATCATTTGTTTTCAGGAACCTGTTTTGTATGCGGAAAGGGATGACAGAAAGATGGAGCAGATGATCCGGAATGCAGTCGGATATATCCGAACGCTGTTTGAAGGAAATTCGGACGGACACGGTTTTGACCATACGATCCGGGTCTGGCGGAACGCCATGATGATTGCGGAGACGGAACCGGAATGCGATCCCCGGATTACGGCGCTGGCTGCCCTGCTCCATGATGCGGATGACCATAAGCTGTTTGCCACGGAGAACAATGCGAACGCCCGGAAGTTCCTGGCAGGACAGGGAATCTCCGCAGGAACGGCCGAACGGATCTGCGGGGTGATCAATTCGGTCTCCTTCAGCAAAAATAAAGGAAAGAAACCGGACACCCCGGAGGGACGGATTGTGCAGGACGCGGACCGGCTGGATGCCATGGGTGCCATCGGTATTGCCCGGACTTTCTCCTACGGCGGAGCGCATGGCCGGTCACCGGAGGATTCCATTGCACATTTCCACGAGAAGCTGCTCCTGCTGAAGGACATGATGAATACGGATAAGGGCAGGGAGCTTGCGGAGGCAAGGCACGCGTTCATGGAGGAATTTCTCCGGGAATGGAATGTTGAGATGAATACGGCGGAAAACCGCTGAGAAAGCCAAAAAGGCATGGACAGCCATGCCTTTTTGCATGAAAATCTGGTATAATCAGTCTGCTGCCCGGAAAACGGGCAAGTGTGACGGAGGACCGACCATGAAACTGAGACGCACAATCCGCCGGATTGAGACACCGGCAGGCAGGATGAAGGTGCTCATCCTGAGGCCGGAGGGACAGGAGAAGCCGGTGCCCGGCATCCTCTGGCTCCATGGCGGCGGATATGTGATCGGATATCCTGCTATGGTATATGTCACCATGGGGCGGCCGCTGGCAAAACACTTCGGCTGCGTCCTGATTGCCCCGGATTACCGGAAGGCGACGAAGGCACCGTATCCCGCGGCGCTGGAGGACTGCTACGCGGCATTGAAATACCTGTGGGATCACGCGGAAGAGCTGGGCGTGGACCGCAGCAGGATCATTGTCGGCGGGGAGAGTGCCGGCGGCGGACTGGCTGCCGCGGTGTGCATCTATGCCCGGGACCGGGGCGAGGTGCCGGTTTCCTTTCAGATCCCGCTGTATCCGATGCTGGACTGCAGGGATACGGATTCCTCCCGCCACAGCCATTCCCACGGCTGGGGCACCCGCCGCAATCACCTGGGCTGGAAGCTGTACCTGCGGGACCTGTACGGTATGGACAAAGTGCCTGCTTACGCGTCACCTGCCCGGGAAACGGACTACGCGGGACTGCCGCCCTGCTATACCTATGTGGAAGATGAGGAACCCTTCCGGGATGAGACCATTACCTACGTGGAGAAACTGCGGGAAGCCGGCGTGGAAGCCCATGTGGATATCTTCCACGGAAACATCCATGGCTTTGATGTGATGCTGTGGACCCGGAATGCCCGGGAAGCACGGCGAAAGCTGATCCGGGCAGCAGAAAAATACATGGAATAACACAATCAAACAGGATATGAGCAGCAGTTCCGGAAGGCAGGATGACCTGCCTGTCCGGAATTTGCTTTGATTGATAAAAAACATTTCTGATTTCGTGAACCGACACGAATCCTGAACGGTCTAACATGTGTAAAACCGCTGAACCGGGAGGAACAATGATGACTGGTGAAACCTTTGAAGCATCCGTGAGAGACATGGTGCAGACGCTGTACAGGATATCCTGCAGCCAGCTGTCCATTGAAGCGGATCGCGAGGATGCCATCCAGGAAGCCCTGAGGAGGGCATGGGAAAAGCGCGCTTCCCTGAAAAACGAATCTTTTTTTCGTACGTGGATGGTCCGGATTCTGCTGAATGTGTGCTATGACATCCAGAAGGAAAGGAAACGGATGATCCCGACAGCGGATTTTCCGGACATGGCAGTGCCTGCAGGGAACAGGGTGAATCTCCTGGAATGCCTGTTCCGGCTGGAGGAACGGGAGAGGATGCCGGTGCTGCTGTACTACATCGAAGGATACAACATACAGCAGGTTGCGTCGATCCTGCGGATTCCGCAGGGTACCGTGAAGTCCAGGCTGAACAGGGGACGCAGGCAGCTGCAAGACATCTGCAGAGAGGAAGTGTTTGAAGGATGAAGAGGGCGGAAGATTTCCGGGAAGCATTCGGTCCGGTGGATTCCGGATTCAATATGGTTGTCAACAAGACGATAGAGGAACTGAAAACAACGGAACAGAAGAGAAGGCCCCTGGCGGCAATATATCCGGTGCGTTTCCGGCTGGCTGCAGCGGCAGCCGCACTGGTTGTCCTGATCGGTGCCGGAATCCTGGGGTTGACCGGCCGGAAGCACGGAATGGATCCGGCGGATAAAATCCGGGATGAAATCCAGTATATCCCCCTGTCCATTGAGATGGCCCTGACACAGGGAAACGAACAGGATACAGGCAGTGCCGGGACAGAGAAAGAAGAACCGGAGGTTCACGGTGAAGCATTTGATCCGGAAAAGGATGTGATCCGGATTCCCGGAGAAACCCTGTCCTATGAGTGCATGCTGCAGGACGGCCGGCTGCTGCTGACGGGAACAGCGCTGGAAGATGGGCCTGACATTGAATATTCTATCTGGAAAGCGCGGCTGGTCTGCCTGAATCCGGACGGAACAGTCAGCTGGGAATATACCGGCCCGGAGGAAAAAATAGACGGCAGCCTGTGGTTCTATTATGCGGCGGTCCTGAAGGACGGAACCATTGCGGTAAGGCACGCAGTATATCCGCGCTATGAATCGGATATCGTGTCGATACAGTTTTTCACCCCGGACGGGAAACGGATTGATAAAGCAGAAGGTGCTTTTGAAGGGAACGATTGCGTACCGCATCCCTCCTTCCTGATGAAGGAAGGCAGCAACGAGGAGGGAATCAGCACCGGAACAGAAGTGATTGACTGGGACGGGAATGTGCTCACCCGGTTCTTTGATGACCAGATCTTTGGCGAGGGCTGGAAAGTCTGGATGCAGGGGGATGAACTGGTCGTGTTCGGCTCGGTCGGGACAGAAAAACCCCATGCGAAGATTGTGAAGATGGACGGCCTGACGGACAAGGTACTTTGGGAAAATGTGCTGGATTACCAGTGGCCGGATACGGATTGCAATGCCAGCCTGGACAGTGTTGTGAAGACGGAAGACGGCGGATATGCGGCCATACTGTGGGAATGCAAGTACGGAGCAGCAGACGGTGAGGATATTGCCCGGCACGCGGTTGTGAAGTTTGATGCAAACGGCAAGGTTCAGTGGATTAACAAAGCGGACTATCAGGGTAACGACATCGAATGCAAACTGGGTACGCATAACGGAAAGATTGTCCTGATCCGGAATACCCAGGGTGAAGCCGGCGTTCCCTGGACTATGCAATGGTTTGATGAAGAAGGAAACAGCCTGGGAACGACAGAACTGGAGGTCAAACCGGAATATTTCGCGGTGCTGAGCCGGATGACGGAACCGGAAAATGCAAAACGGACGAGACTTGTGTCTATTGATCGCTATGATCTTATCTCCATGCCGGACGGGCTGTGGGCGATGGTATCGGCCTGCCTGAATGATTATTACCGGGGTGAAAACGAGCTTGTGCCAGTTAACGGAAGCGACGATATGATTATGATCAGAATCCCGGAACCGTCGGCTCATGCTGATCCTGCCAAATCCGGAGATGATGCCGGAAAAGACAGTATCCTGGCCCGCGATGAAGAGATTGTCCGCGCAAGGGAAACCATTGCCGGGGCGTATCCGGACCTGGACCTGCTGAATACAGCAGAATATGGATTTGAAGGCAATGTTTATGAATGGGGTACGGAGGTTCGTTTCCTGACCAGGAATACCAGCCACGGGGACGTCCAGGCGGCAGTTCTCACGGACGGAACGGTCCGGCTGGATTATGCTGACAGGGAACAGGCAGGGGATGTGAATGCCCTGTTCAGAAGATATCAGTCCGCATACGGCAGGATCAGCCGGTGGAAGCAGGAAACATGGATACAGCTGGAAAAGGATATTACATCCATGGACCTGAAAGACAAGGATCCGGATCCCGTGGAAGGGACATTGCTGAGGCTGGCCCGGTTCCCGGAGGAAAGCACCGTACGCATCAGGAGAGAGGAAGCCGAGTTCATGGCATGGGAAGCTTTCCACGGGGAGATTGAATTCCAGGTGCTGATTGATTCTGACCCTCATCCTGTGTGGAAATGCCTGCTGAACACGTGGCCGGTAAAACGGCTGATCGAGATTGATGCGGAAACCGGGGAAGTGGTTGCCAGTGAAGCATGTATTACCAGTCATACTCCGGCTTACGCGCTGTTTTCCACGGAGAAGAACCGGCGGGCGCTTGAACTGAAGGAACTGGGAACAGAGGCGATCGCCAAACGGGAAGCACTCTATGCGTTTGCAGAACTGAACCTGGATCTTCCCGAACCTGATCTGAATGACTCCAATGAGTATGACATCCTGGTAAACGGCAGATACGCCCGTTTTACCGGCCGGTGGAACGGCCTGAAAACCTTTGAGGTGGAGCTTGACGAAAACGGATATGTACTCAGGTGCAAGGCAACGGATACATTATCCGGCAGGGACAGGCAGGCTGAATTACAGCCGGAGGGAAACGAAGGAACTGCAGAAAAGTGTGAAACAGACCTGCCGGAGACAGGCGTTTCCTCACCTTCAGAAATGGAATACGAGCGTATTGCGGACAAACTGGTTCCGCTGAATCGCGGGCGCAGGAATCAGGGGATCCGGCTGGTACTGATATCTGCTTATGCTGAAGGAAACTCGGAATGGTTTGTCTGCTCACTGCAGGACCTGGAAAGTGAACGGATTTCCGGAATGAATTTCCCGATATTCCTTGATCAGGATCTGGGAACGGTTGCTGCAGAAACAATGTGCACGATGGATTACAATCCTTCTGAACAGAAGTGGACCTGCTTGTACAGAATCGACTATAAAGAACCGATTGACTTCAGTGACCGCCCGGTAACACTGAGCATACAGCAGCTGGAGTGGACAGGGGATGATGAAAATGACAGTACGCTGAACGGCAACTGGGCAATTCAGTTTCCGCTCAGCGCCATCCGGGGCAATACCGGAGACGGGGAGAACCGATAACTGACAACTGTTTAACGCTTTTGTCCGGCTGTGTATATCACAGCCGGATTTTCTCATGTTTTTTTTTGAGAATAATCCTTTATGAAGAGAAAAAACGAGGTTATGCTTCGTCTTATGAGATGAAGGGCGAAACAAGCGTCCCGATCATTCAATGAGGAGGTGATCGGCTATGGGACATGCTGAGGTACCCGGCATGGACCGTGAGCAGCGGCTCAGCAGATGGATCGATCTGTATTCAGACCAGATCCTGAAGACCTGCTGCCTGTATCTGTCCGATCGAAGCCAGGCGGAAGACGTACTGCAGGACACGTGGATCAAAGCCTGGAAGTATATGGGAGATTTTGAACGGAAAGAAATCACCAATGAAAAGGCATGGCTTTTCCGGATCGCTGTTAATACGTGCAAGGATTACCGGAGGACAGCCTGGTTCCGCCATGTGGACCGGAAGCAGACCCTGGAAGACCTGCCGCCGAGCCTGGTGGCCGTACAGCCGGAAGACCGTACGCTGACGCTGGCAGTGGCAGACCTGCCGGACAGATATAAAGAGCTTGTTTTGCTGTATTACTATCAGGGGCTGACGATGCAGGAAACGGCGGATGTGCTGGGGCAATCCCTCAGCACGGTAAACCGCCGGCTGAAAAAAGCTGAAGAGCTTCTGAAAGACGCATTGGAAGGGGGCGAAGCGCATGAATGAACAGATGATGAAAGAGCGTATTCAGCAGGCGCTGAACGCGCAGATGTCCGGTGTGCGCACTTCTCCCGCCGAGCGTTCCAGACTGTATGAAAACGCGATCGGAGGAACGAAAGTGAAAAGGAAACTGACGGTGGGCCTGGTGTTCGCCATCGTGCTGGTACTGATGACAGCAGCCGCCGTAGCCACGATCCTTCTGACACAGCGGGAAATTGTGGAGCAGGTGGCTGTACCGTTGGCGGTGGATAATGACAGTGACCTGGGTGTGCGTGAGCACTATTCAACCGAAGAACTGGCGGAACTGGTGCGCAACCTGAATGAGAACGGCATTACCCTGGAAGAAAACAGCATGATCATGCGGGCTCTGCAGACCGGCAAAGGATACTATGAGGAAGAAGCAATTATGGATATCTGCCGGGAAGCATTCGGCGGAACAATGTATACCTGGACCCTGGAGGAACAGGACTGGTTTTCCCGGATGATGGTGGATATCGGATTCAGCGAAAGCTATGAATCCTTCCTGCCGGGTAAAGACAATATGACCTACGAGCAGGCGGAAGCCTATGCCCTGGATAAGTTAAAAAAAGTGTACGGCGAGGACCTGCATCCGGAAGACCGGACTGCCTATGCGCTGGGACGGGCTTTCTACCGTGATCCGGAAGGGAGCGGGGAAGCAATCTGGTATTTTGAACTGATGCCCAAAGACCTGGAGCATGGCCAGTATACGATCAGCTTCATGGACCGGGATCCCGAAGGAACGGCAGAGATTGACTTGCGGATCCGGAATTGGTCAGAACCTTACAGCGGCGGAAAACTGCTGGCTGCATGCAATCAGGTTTACGGATGGTCGCAGGGAAAGTGGCCGCAGGCTGTGTGGCAGAAACTGCATGAGATGATGCTCACTGCTGAAATTGATCCGGAAGATGATTCCTGCCGTGAATACAGGGGATATCAGCTGACGGAATACCCGGAACCGGCAGCGGGTGAAATTGCCCGGAACGAAGCAATCCGGATTGCGGGAGAAGCGGTAAAAGACAAGAAGGCCGCTATGGAATCCGCTGTGCTGACAGAATATGAAGGAAAACGCGCCTGGCTTGTGAGCCTGTTCCACAGCACGGATGAAGATGACATCATGGGCTTTACCGGTGACCGCTTTGTGGTGACGGTGGACAGTATTACCGGAAAGGTGGAAAGCATCAGGCAGGAAACCGAAGACGATGACAACTCCCTGGCTTATGTTCCGGAAGCGGCATACAGCAAAGCCGGCGAGGGCCTGGTGCCGAAGAGTGAACGGATCCGTACGGCAACAGATGCCGTTGTAAAGGCATATCCGGAACTGGACCTGCTGAATGAGGCTGAATATGAGCTCCGGGCTTATGTGGGGAAAGACGGCGTTGAACTCAGTTTCAACACGAAGAATACTCACCACGGAGATGTTTATGCCACCATTTCCAGGGACGGAACGGTCGGGGAAGTGACAGCTGATACAACAGAACTGACCGGGGACAATGTGCTTGACAGGTATGAGTCAATGTATGGCTGGTATGGAAACTGGGACCAGCAGACCTGGGCACAGCTCGCGAAGGATATGGAACCGCTCGATCCGGAAAGCTTCGAAGGACAGCTGCTGAAAATGGGCAGGTATCCGGAGGAAAACACGGTTCGCATTGGACATGAGGAAGCCATGAAACTTGCGATCAAGGCCTCCGGAAAGCGGACGGCTGAGATCAATACCTGTATACTGATCGGCGCGGAACCTCATCCGGTCTGGAAACTGCGTGTGATGGCATACGATGATAATGACTGGGCTGACAAGATGATAGAACTGGATGCGGAAACCGGAGAAGTTCTTGCGGTGGAACCGTTCAAGACAGAATATACCCAGGAGTATGTACTGTATGCCCTGGAGAAAAACCGGCGGGCACTGGAACTGAAGATGTTCGGTCCGGCAGTTATTGCCAGGCGGGAAGTAACCTATGCTTTCGGCGATCTGTCGCTGGACTGCCCGGAACCCGAATTTGATGATCCGGAACAGTATGAGATCCGGGAGGACGGACTGACGGTCCGCTTTATCGGACAGGAGGATTTCACAGAGAGCTACGAAGTGGAACTGGACGAAAACGGCTATGTGATCCGCTGTGAGAAAACCAGTCCGCAGGCTTCGGCGGAGAAAACGGAATAATCCAAACGAAACGGGCAGGGAACCGGAAAAAAACGGGTCCCTGCTTTTTTGATAAAAAAACAAACGGACGGCGAACAAAAGCAATCTTGCACCGGAGAGCCTTACATGGTAAAATTCGTTATGAAAGAACGGCTGAGAGTAACTGTGCGGGTGTCCGGGAGGACGCCGGGATGAAACGCGCAGACGGAGGGTTAAATGGATATTCTGGATTTTGTAATGCTCCTGGGCGGGGTGGCGCTGTTCCTCTACGGAATGTCGCTGATGGGAGACGGTCTGAAAAAGGTCGCAGGCAACAAGCTTGAGCTGATCCTTTACCGGCTTACCAGCAATCCGCTCAAGGGCATTTTGCTTGGTACGGGGGTCACTGCGGTGATCCAGTCCTCATCCGCTACCAGCGTTATGGTAGTAGGCTTTGTAAACTCGGCGATGATGAAGCTGCGCCAGGCGATTGCAATCATCATGGGTGCGGTCATCGGCACCAGCATTACCGGCTGGGTGATTGCCCTGTCCAGTGTTTCCGGCGGATCTTCCGCCCTGAAGCTGCTGAGCACGGAAGCCCTGGCCGCCATCACAGCAGTGGTTGCCATCGTGCTGAAGCATGTGATCAAAAAACGCAGTGTGCTGCATATTACGGATATCCTGATGGGTTTTGCGGTGCTGATGTTCGGCATGAAGACCATGAGCGGATCGGTATCCGCCCTGAAAGAAGATCCCGCATTTACCTCTTTCCTGACCAGTTTTTCAAATCCCCTGCTGGGTATCCTGATCGGTATTGTGTTTACGGCTGTGCTTCAGAGCGCATCCGCTTCCGTCGGTATTCTGCAGGCCCTGTCCAGTACAGGCTTGATTACGCTGGATGGAGCACTGCCGATCCTGCTGGGTATTGCCATCGGTGCGTCGGTGCCGGTGCTGCTCTCCGGCATGGGTTCTTCCCGTGACGGCAAGCGGACCGCGGTTTCCTACCTGGTGATTGAAGTTCTGCGGGTTGTCCTGTTTGCGGTGGTGTTCTACGGCCTGAACGCCATAGTGCATTTTTCCTTCATGAACAGAACGATGGATATGTTCTCCATCGCACTGCTGAACACGCTGTTCCGTATTTCCACAGTGCTGGTGCTGGCGCTGTTTATCCCGCTGATTGAGAAGCTGGTGGAAGCGCTGGTTCCCGGAAATCCCGCGGACGAGGAAATTACCCGGGATATGGACCGGCTGGAAGAACGCTTCCTGGCTTATCCGACACTGGCTGTTGAACAGACCCGCCTGACGATCAACAAGATGGCGGAACTGACGCAGAAGTCCATGAATATCGCGATCGGAATGCTGAATGAATACTCGGAAAAGGATTTCACGGAAGTGGAAAGCCTTGAGAGTGTCGTGGACCGTTATGAGGACAAAATCGGCAGTTACCTGATGAAACTGACCGGACACGAAATGACCGAGACCCAGAACAAAGCTGTCAGCCAGTATCTGCGGGCAATCACGGACCTGGAACGGATCAGCGACCACGCGATGAATATCGCGGAGCGCGCGCAGGAACTGAAGGAAAAGAACATCTCCTTCTCCGACAAGGGCGCGAAGGAAATGAAGAACCTGATCGCAGCGATCACGGAAATCCTGAATATCACTTTCGGCAGCTTTACGAACGACGACGCGGAAGAAGCGTTCCGGGTGGAACCGCTGGAGCAGGTCATCGACCGGCTGTGCCAGAAGATGCGGGAAAAGCACACGATCCGGCTGCAGAAAGGCAAGTGCACAATCGGCCAGGGTTATGTGTTCAATGACCTGATTGCGGACTTTGAGCGTGTTAGCGACCACTGCTCGAATATCGCCATCGTGATCGTGGACCTGATGAGCAACTCCCTGGATGTGCATGAACTGAGCGAAGCGCTCCACGAAGGCCACCAGAAACGGTATGATGAATACTATGAGATGTTCAGCATGAAGTATATGAAGAAGAAGGATGAGGAATAA
>JAEEGL016277258.1_pt1 | contig 32806 bp, 29 predicted proteins | sample 9134231 | NCBI WGS metagenome assembly JAEEGL01 (sample SAMN16246548, study PRJNA631951) | gut metagenome | biome: gut microbiome; feature: rumen; material: fiber-attached | host: Bos | place: Iran: Karaj | collected 2018-10
CCGGAACCCACTCCCGAACCGACGCCGGAACCCACTCCCGAACCGACACCGGAACCCACTCCCGAACCGACGCCGGAACCCACTCCCGAACCGGAACCGGCCGGCTCCATTCCGGAAGGAGTTTTCATCAACCAGTACGGTCAAACCAGCGCAAGGGTGAAATTCCGCTCGGGTCCGTCCGCCAAAACCTCTTTGCTCAGTGAAGATCTTTCAACCGGGACCTATGTTTATATGATTAAAAACGAAATCGGTCCGGATGACGGAGAAATGTGGACCTGGGTCAATTATGAAGGCACAGAAGGGTACGTAAAAAGTAAATTTCTGAATATTATCGGACAGGAAGCCAGCGATGAATATGCCGCATCGCACGACACGCAGATTCCGTATTATACGCCCACACCCGAACCGACCGCTGAACCGACGCCTGAACCGACAGCCGAACCGACGCCGGAGCCGACTCCCGAACCGACCGCTGAACCGACGCCTGAACCGACCCCTGAACCAACACCGGAACCGATTGAATTCGGCGTCATTCAGAACCGATTCGTCAGGACATCCAAAACCGCTGTCAATCTGCGCAAAGAGAAGAACCGGAATGCAAGAAGCCTCGGACAGATCAAAAAAGGCACGCTGGTCTATCTGATCCGCCAGGAACTTGATGAACAGGATGAACTGTGGGCTTTTGTCAACTATGACGGACAGCAGGGATATATTGCATGGGACTGCATCGAAGTCGATATGACCATCGAGGAAAGCGAAGCATATAATAATTCTCTTCCTTCTCCGATGCCCAAATACACGGAAGAAGATTTCGAGCCGGTCATTTCTCCGATGCCGACACTGGATACAACAGAAGAACCGACTGTGGCGCCGACGGAAACACCGGAACCCACACCCGAACCGACGCCGGAACCCACACCCGAACCGACGCCGGAACCAACACCCGAACCGACGCCGGAACCTACCCCGGAACCGACGCCGGAATCTACACCTGAACCCACCCCGGAACCGACACCGGAAGCGACGCCGGTATTAACACCGGCGCCGACACAGACTCCGGCGCAGGTGGCCGGATATGCCATGACCATCGGGCAGGGAACGCTTGTACGGAGGCTTCCCGATCAAACCAGTGAAATCATCGATTCGCTGCCCAACGGAAAACCGGTCTATGTGAACGGACAGGAATACGCGGACGGTACAATCTGGCATATTGTTCAGTACGACGATAAATGGGGATATATCCGCTATGATATGCTGAACCTGATGACGCCGGAACAACAGGAAGAATATATCCGCAGCATCACTTCCGCCGAGAATCCCGTTATTACGCCGAATACAGGCTCAAACGGTCCGGAATATACCGTACCGCCGTATGAGCCGAATATGCTCAGCTGTTACGGACTTGTAAACGGTGACAGGGTCAACTTCAGGAACAGTCCCAGCATGAGTTCAACCGAAACCACATTGCTGAATCGCAATACACTGGTTACGGTGATTGAAACAATCCCCGGAGAACAGTATTCATGGTACCGAGTCCTGTACAATAATCAGAATGGGTTTATCCGCAGCGATTATCTGAGAGTCCTGACCATTGAGGAAGCAAACAACTACTTTGCATCAGCACAGTATCAGAACGGTACGGCAAACAACACCGCAAATACATCGAACAACAATACGTCCGGACCGGCCACCACAGGTTCACCGACCGGCGTTGTGTCCGCGGAAGACCAGCAGATCAGTATCTGGCAGAACCCCAACAGCGGCGTCGAAAACAGTTATGACAGCAACAACAGTTCGTTTGAACCGTTTGCGACTCCCGGACCGGTCAACAATGATCTTCCGAATCAGGAATACCTGGATTCCCTGATCCGACAGGTAAAAGATGGAGAATTAAATCCGGAAGATCTTGAACTCGAACTTGAAAAAGCTTACCAGTCCAGTGAAGACAGAGAAGCCACCGTTGAGGCAGGAATGAATTATCTCTGGGAAAAACTCGGAGAGGCAGGCATTGCCGTCCCGACCGCCACACCCGTACAGACAGACGGACAGGGACAGGAAAGCGATTCCGAGGACGGAAATACCGGTAAGGCAAACAATCCGCCCACAAAAGAAGAGGGCGAAGATCCGGATCTGACAGGATGGATTATCGGCGGTATTCTGGTTGCGGGAGCAGCCGGCGGCGCATACGTATATTACGCCAACCGCAAACGGAAACAGCAGGCGGCCAAACGTCTCGCCCAGAAAAAGAATGCCCAGATTCACGGGCAGGGCGGCGTAAACGGCGCACAGTCACGGCCGGGGACGTCCGCTCCTTCCGTACAGCAAGGCGCCAAGGTCCGCACGGGAACATATACCGGAAACGGCGGAAAGGCTGTACCGACGCCTTCCGAGAAAACACCCGGCGTCTCGGGAACATATTCCAGGAACGCTGTAAATCCCTACGGACGATATGTCTCCGGAGCCGAAGAACAAAATCCGGATTTATCCGCATTCAAGCCCGGCGAAACGCCGAACAACACAGGCTCCGTTCCAAGCCGGAGAAGGACTCCCCAGGGACCGGACAATAACGCGTAATATATTATTCTTTCGGAGGGATCCTTCATGACAAAAAAAAGCAAGGCAGACCGGAAAAAGGAATATATCCGGATCGGAGCACTGGTTATTGCCGGGATTATGGTGATTACTGTCGTGATTGCCGGTATCTTCAGCGCGTTTAACTGAAAATCGGAGGCGAGCCGGACATGAATCCATCAGGCAAAAAAATCTCCATTGGCACTTTCGTCATGCTGGTAGTGACGTTGCTGGTGCTGATTGGCAGCGCGATGGTTCTGATCCGGCTCTTCTCCGGGAATTCCGTGACATTTTCCATGGAGGACAGCGGAAAACAAAGAACCGGGAATAAAACGGCCTCCGGGAAAACGTCCGGATCTTCCGAAACAGAAAACCGGAAAAACAGCCGCCAGTCCAGCCAGATTTATCAGGCGAATGACGATGGCATGAACCAGACAATCGTGAACGCGGGCGGCCGGTTTACCCTGACCGTCGCCGGAACGGCATCGCTTGAGGAAAGCATCCGAAAAAGCGGGTATATTTCAGAATTAAAAATCTATGATTTTACGGATGTTATGTCCCTCCTGAAAAACGAGCTGACATCCGATATCAATATCGTATTTCTTGAAAACATTCTGACAGACAGTACAAAACCATCCGATATCATCGCACCGTCCGCGGCAGCGGCCATGCTGAAGGAAGCCGGGTTCAACATGGCTGCATGCGGTTTCCAGGGCGCATGGAATAAAAAAGCGGAAGGAATAGGGGATACCCGGAAATACCTGACAGACGCAGGCATCACACCGATTGGGATTTACAATCCGGATGAAACAAACCGCATCCAGGTCATGAATTGCGGCGGTATTCCGACGGTTATCCTTCAATATACCGGTACAATTGGTCAGAACGAACGCAAGAAAATGAATAAAGAAAACCAGCTGGAAACCGTTCCGGCTGCTGATGCGGAAATCATCTCTGCCGATATTGCAGAAGCTCGTTCCCGGGGCGCGGATCTCGTAATCGTGTTGATGAACTGGGGAAGCAGAGGGAAACAGCCTGACGCCAACATGAAGAAACTGGCCCAGCAAATCGCAGACGCCGGAGCGGATCTGATTATCGGATCCGGCAGCCGGAAACCGCAGCAGGCCGAATACCTGAACGCGGTCCGCGCTGACGGCAGCCAGGCACAGGTCCTTTGCGTATGGAGTCTTGGACTCACCCTGTCAAAGGACAGGAGCAAATCGCAGAATATGGCCGGTTACCTGTTTCATGTTGAATTTATCATGGATTCATCACATAATATCCGGATGAACAACCTGGCCTATACGCCGCTCTATACATGGCTTTACACGCAGGACAAACGCGAGAACTACAGATGTCTCGCGGCAAACCGGACACCGCCGGACGGAATGGAAATGAAACAGCAGAACACCATGGCAAAGGTGGCTGACATTACGCGTGAAGCGCTGAAAGATTCCCCGCTTACCGAAAGATGAGCAGAGGTAACGGCAGATGAAAAAATGGCGCGGGGAATTAACTGAAATGATGAAATCAGCCGGATACTGGCGTATGCCGGCACTCCGCAGAAGCAGCAAAGAGCAGTTCCTTCTGGCGACCGATTACCCAACGGCGGCTGACCAGCCGTCAGCAGAGGCGTTTATCAGACAGGCAGAAAAAGCGGGATGGCATGCAGAAACAGATCACGGATGGATATACCTGGACCGTAAAGCCGTTTTCGAGGCGTCGGATGATATGCCGATTCCCGGACCGGAGGCATTAAACTGCCTGAGCTTGCTGGAACGGCATGCCGGCGGAAAAACAATTTCCGACGGGACCGCGGAAAGGCTGCTTCTGAAAGCAATGGAAGAAGGAGCCGAAGCCTATGAACGGGCATGCGCAAAACTGCACGCCGAATGGTCTGTTTTACTCAGAACATCCGCAGGGATACCGGATGTTGACAAAAGATTTTTCGGAGGGAAGGGAATGCCATGATTATCAGACATATCGGGCACGCGGAATTTTACATTGAAACCGAAAGCGGATTCCGGATCGTGACAGATCCCTATGACGCGAGCTGCGGATATCCGGTTTCCGCAATCGAATGCGATGCCGCGCTTGTATCCCACGCGCATCATGATCACAACGCGGTTGAAACCCTGAGAGGTATGCCGCAGATTATCGACCGGGCCGGAACATACTTCCCAGCAGCGGATATCCGCGTTACCGCGGCAAGGGGATTCCATGACGACGCACTCGGAACGAAAAGGGGAGAAACACTGCTGTTCCTGATCGAAACGGAATGCCTTCGCCTTGTTCATCTCGGGGATATCGGATGCATGCTCAGCGATGAACAGATACAAATCCTGCATCATCCCGACATCCTGATGATTCCGACCGGCGGATTTTTTACCATCGACAGCAGGCAGGCGAAAGAAATCGCGGAAAAACTGGACGCACGGGTGATTCTTCCGATGCATTACAGGACAAAATATAACGCAGAATGGCCTATCAGCGGTCCGGAAGCGTTTATGGAAGAAATGATGGGAAAGAATATCCTGCATGACGCTGAAATATTAAGAATTACCGCCGGGGATACGGAATGCCAGCCGGAAGTTGTTTTTTTCCGGCAACAGAACGGATGATCATTCTATGATACGGATACAGACGGCGGCTGAAATGCCGCCGTCGTGCGTTATACTCAGCAGAAAACAACTTCCGGATGTCCTGTCCGCGAGGCTACCCGTCAGGTGATAATAGGGACGACCGTTTTCGTCGTGGAGGATTTCTGCTTCTTTCATTTCAAAATCAATTCCTCCGCCGATGGCTTTACCGAGCGCCTCCTTAGACGCAAACAGCCCGGAAAGGGTTTGCGCTGCGGAGGATCCCCGTGAACGGACATATGCGGTTTCAGCTTCCGTAAAATACCGGGACAAAAAACGGTCATTCAGCAAATTATTTTCCATTCTTGAAACCTCGCAAACATCCAGCCCAAGACCGATGATCATGCGCAACGCACCTCCGGATCCGTTTGTCATTTCCGCCTTCCTTTCCCGGAAGGCATCATATATCATATGATACCACATCTTGATGTTTTCAGCAATTAAAGGTATACTATATTGTATTTTCCGGCATATATACCCCCATGGATACAGAGAGCACAGCAAGGAGGAACGGTACATGTTCAATCCGGGGCAGATGATATACACACTGCAGCAGAACATCGGCAAAGCGGTCATAGGAAAGGAAGAAGCAGTTGAATATGCGCTGATCGCACTGCTCTGCAAAGGACACGTACTGATTGAAGACGTTCCCGGGGTGGGAAAAACCACGCTGGCAAGCGCTCTGGCGAAATCACTCGACTGTTCTTTCCGCAGGATTCAGTTTACACCGGATCTGATGCCGTCGGATGTGACCGGTTTTACACTTGTCAATTTTAAAACCGGGGAAATGGAATATAAGGAAGGAGCGGTTATGAGCCAGATTGTACTGGCGGATGAAATCAACCGTACCAGCCCGAAAACACAGTCCGCGCTGCTGGAAGTAATGGAAGAACACCAGGTTACCGTTGACGGAGTAACACATCCGCTTCCGCAGCCGTTTATTGTTCTGGCAACTCAGAATCCAAATGAATTTGTCGGCACATATCCGCTTCCCGAAGCACAGGTTGACCGCTTTTTTCTCCGTATTTCCATTGGCTATCCGACAGTGGAACAGGAGATGGATGTTCTGGAGAGGTATTCGGGCACGGTGATTCCGATGGAGACGATTCTTCCTGTATGCACCGCACAGGATATACTGGCTATGCAGGAAGAAGTCACCCGCGTATACTGTTCTCCGGAAGTCCGGTCCTATGTTGCGACGCTTGCAGCGGCGACACGCAGGGATCCCACACTGTCGCTCGGCGCATCCACCCGCGCAGCAATTGCGCTGATTCGCGGAGGGCAGGCATGCGCGCTACTTGACAACCGTGATTTTGTTCTTCCGGAAGATATTCAACATATGTTCCTTCCTGTTTTGGCGCACAGAATGGTCCTTTCCCCTGAAGCAAAAATGAAAGGAACGCAGGCCGAACAGATTCTGCTTTCCATTTTGCAAAACACATCCGTTCCCGTGAAATTATGAAAATTCGCCTGATTTTTCCGCTCGCACTATTCAGTGCAATACTGATCGCGGCGCTTGCGACCGGGAGTTCTTTGCTGCTGCTGATTGCCATTATCATCGGGTTATCCGTCCTTTTCAGTCTGGCCAGTGTTCTCTGGGCAGCTTCAACAATCAAGATTTCCGTTCAATATTCCGATCAGACAATTCGCAGGGGGGAAGACACATCCGTTATTCTTCAGATTCAGCATCACTGCCTGCTCCCGATCGCACCCGTCCAGCTGAAAATTCCATCCATGATCGGATATGACGACCGGGAAATCCGGCTTCGCGATATGCCCGGGCGGATACAAAACCTCCGGATGCCTATTCACGCGAAACACGTCGGCGTTTTTTCCTCAGGTATTCGTTCCTGTACCGTGGAGGACCTGCTCGGCATATTCCAAGTCACCAAAAAGCCTGAAAATACGATATTTACGCTGACCGTCCTTCCGCAGACATTCCGGACGGAACCGCTGAAAATGGCCCCCGGAGATCCCGGAAGCGAAATCATGGCACGCGCCACGGAAGACCTGAACGCTCCGTCCGATATCCGCTCTTACCAGCCGGGCGACGCAATGAAAAAAATCCACTGGAAATTAAGTCTCCGGAAGCGGGAACTGATCGTACGAAAATTCGATGAACCTGTTTTACAGGACGTGCTGATTCTGCCGGACTGCTCACCGCCTCCCTGTGAAGGACATCCGGAGAAAGAAGCGGATACCCGTGACGCAATTCTTGAAACCGCAGCGTCTCTTTTCACGGACCAGTTAAAAACAGGACATCCGGTACGGATGCCGCTTCCGGGGAATCATCCGGCGGAAGCTGACCGTTCATCCGGCGCAGCTATCGCATTTGATTATCTGGCCCATGTGGATTTTTCCGCAGTAAATCGTTTTGAGCGGATCCTTCAAATGGAAAGCCGCAACCTTCGGAAAGTCGGATGCGTGGCCGTTGTATCCGCACGCCTGAACTATGCCATGGTAGATATTATGATCCGCATTCACCGCTCAGGACCGAACCTCAGACTTTACTATATTACGTTTATTCCGGATGAAGCGGGCGCCATCTCAATGATTACACGGCTGAAGGAAGCTGGAATTGAAGTGTCATATGTGACACCGGAGACAACGGAATATTTTAACAGCTGATTACGGACCAAACGATAAGTACGGAAGGAAAGGAGGGAATCCGTTGAAAACCAAAATCAACGAACGCATCATTCATGCCGTCATGTCAATGCTGCTTGCGACAGGTGTTGTCATGCCGGTACTCGGCGCAATGGATCCTTCTTTTCCGGATTACAGACTGCTGATGATCGTTGCCGCCGTTATCGTTATATATGAAGTTCTGTCGTTTCACAGGATATCCGCCTTGGCCGGCCTGGCTGGCGCGGTGATCGGAGCGGCTGTATGGGCTTTTACCCCTGCCGGAACGAGGATCCTTTCCGATCTTACGATCGCTGTTACGCTGCGGATCCGCGGCGTTGACACGGCGCTTCCGATGGTTGCGGCCCCGGCAAAAATCCTGGCTACCATCCTGCTGACTGTGTTATGCTGCTTTTCATGTATCAGGAAGGCAACCTGCCTGCCGCCGTTGGTGCTCTGCCTTATTGCGGCATTACTCGTATGGCTGACGAACCGGTCGGAGATGATTCCCTGGCTTCTTCCCGCGTTTATTGCAGTCCTGGCGCTGCTGATGATGTCCCGGTTTGCTGAAACGTCATTTTCACGCGTAATTCCATGGTCGGCCGGAATCATATTCATCGCTTTTCTCCTGTCCGGAAACGGAATTTCGCACCCAATGCTGAAAGAAAAAGCGGACGAACTTCGCCGCTCCGTTTTGGATCGTATGTTTTTTACGGAAGCGAGGGACGTTTTTTCACTATATACAGCCGGGTTTTCGCCGCAGGGGCCTGATCAGCTTGGCGGAAAACCAAATCCGGACAGTGAAACCGTCATGACAGTATCCGCACCGAAAACCGTCTATCTCAGGGGCGCCATATATGACGAATATACAGGACGTTCATGGCAGAATACTGCAGGGGGACGGAGATATCTATGGCAGTCGGATAAAATGGAAAACGAACGGAATGAACTTTTTGACATGGAACTGCCTCCGCAATCCGTTCAGAGCGCTTTCGACCAGACATATACCGTTACTGTCCGGATGGAAAGCGACAGTATGTCGACATTATTTGTTCCTCAGCGCATCCGGGAACTGAAACCCGGAACCAATATGGTTCCTTATTTTTCCAATTCATCGGAAATCTTCATCACCCGGAACCTGAAACCGGGAGATACTTACTCATTGACTGCTCCGCTTTATACATCCGACGATCCGGGCATCGGCAGCCTTGTCGAACTATGCGGACAGATGGATGAGCATCCGCGATATAACCGGATACCGGACATATATTTCTCCCTTCCATCCCACCTGGAACCATCTCTGCAGGCTTTGGCCGCCGGTATTACAGAGAACGCGCGGACACCGTATGAAAAAGCGTATCAGATACAGCAATACCTGATGCAAACATATGAATACACAACTGAAGTTGAAGACCAGCCGCCGGAATATGATTTTGTGACGACATTCCTGATGAAAACCCGGAAGGGTTATTGCACGTATTTCGCCAGCACGATGACTGTTCTGTGCCGTCTGAACGGACTGCCCGCGAGATATGTGGAAGGATATATTGCCAGGCCGGACAGCGGAGGCACCGCCGTTGTTAACGGACATGACGCGCATGCCTGGACCGAAGTCTATTTTGAGGGCTTCGGATGGCTGACATTTGATGCAACTCCCGGGAACGGAAAAGAACAAGAGGAAGGCGGCAAACCGAAACACGACGGAAACCAGCAGCCGCCGGAAAAGACACCGGACCCCGCGCCTGCTCCTTCACCGGAACCCACACCAACCCCCACGCCTGCTCCGACGCCTTCCCCGACTCCTCCGCCCGGGGAGGCCGCTTCAGACACACCACCGCCTTCACCCGACCGTTCCTCTTCGGAAACAACACCCACACCGCCGCCTTCCGAAGAAAAGACGCCTGTTCCTCCTGACGGAAAGAATTCTCCGATACCTTCCCGTAAACCTCGGGAAAGCGGTGGAAACAGAGGCGGAACAGATTCCGATTCCGAAACAGGAACCTCGTTCCCATGGATCACGATTCCGATTCTGGTAATTATTCTGCTGGCTGTACGGATTATCATGACATCTCCCTCTGTCAGGGCACATTTTGCCGGATCAGAACAAAAAGCAGCAGGAATATGGATTCAGGAAGTATTTGACCTGATGACCGCAGAGCACATCGTCCGGGAAAAAGGTGAAACACCGCTCGGCTTTACGGAAAGAGTGGACCGGAGCGCATTTTTCACCACGGCGATCCGGCCTGTCGGGGAAACAATATCAATGATGGTCTATTCGCGCGCGGAATGCGACGCAGACAGTACGACCATGCTCCGGGATACGGCCGTGATGCTGAAAACCGAAATCGGCAAACCGGCTAGAATCAGGTATTGGATCCGGCGGATTTTCCTTTCGGCAAAACGCAGGGACTGGATGAAGCAATGAAACGAAAACTTGTCAAAATCCCGGATTCAAATTATAATGAAATAAAAGTTTTGCTTATGCAGAAAGGCGGCTGAATTGATGGATATTCGGGCAAATTATGAACAATGGCTCAGAGATTTTGCGGATGACGCTGAAACTGTAAAAGAACTGGAATCTATCCGGAATGATGAAAAGGAAGTCGAAGATCGTTTCTATACTGAACTGAGCTTCGGAACCGCGGGTATGCGGGGGGTCCTCGGCGCAGGCATGAACCGGATGAACAAGTACAATGTGCGGCGCGCCACAAAAGGACTGGCCGGATACCTGAAAGGAAACCCGGAACAGGCAAAACGCGGCGTTGTCATCGCCTACGACAGCCGCCGCTGCAGCGATTCATTCGCCAAGGATACCGCCCTCGTTTTATGCCATGAAGGCGTTCCGGCCTATCTGTTTGACGCGTTGAGGCCCGTACCGATCCTGAGCTTTGCCGTACGCCATCTGAAAGCCGCCGCCGGCATTGTCATTACAGCCAGCCATAACCCGCCCCAGTACAACGGATACAAAGTATACGGGGAAGACGGCGCGCAGGTTGCTCCGGAAGTCGCCGAAGGTATTACCCGCGTGATTCGCGCGACAAAGTACACCGACTGCAGCCTGATGGACGAACAGGAAGCGCTGGAACAGGGACTCCTGAAGTATATCGGGAATAAAGAAGTCGATGACGACTACATTGCCAGGATCAAGACGCTGAGCATCAATCCCGGGCTTCTGAAAACCGAGGGAAGCAAACTGAATATCGTATATACACCCCTGCACGGAAGCGGCAATGTTCCGGTCAGGAGGGTGTTGAAAGAAATCGGTTTGACGAATGTCGCCATCGTCAAGGAACAGGAAATGCCGGATCCGAATTTCAGCACGATTAAAGTTCCGAATCCGGAAGATCCCGGCGCATATGACCTGGCATTCCGGAAGGCAGAGGAAGTCGGTGCAAGCGTCATTTTCGCAACCGATCCGGATTGTGACCGTCTCGGCGTTGCGGTGAAGGACGGAAACGGAGAATGGCATTTGCTGAGCGGAAACCAGATCGGGTGCGTCCTGCTGCACTATATTCTGTCAAGCCGTGAAAAAGCCGGAACACTTCCCGCTGACGGCGCCGCCGTAAAGAGTATTGTTTCCACCAGCCTTGCCAACAGAATCTGCGAAAAATACGGGATCGCCATATTTGAAACATTGACCGGATTCAAGTTTATCGGGGAAAAAATCCAGCAGTTTATGGATAAAGGCGATCACACATTCCTGTTTGGATTTGAGGAAAGTTACGGTTTTCTGAGCAGTACATTTGTGCGCGACAAAGACGGCGTCAACGCGAGTCTCTTGATCAGCGAAGTCGCGTGCGCATGCATGGCTGAAGGAATCACGCTTTATGACCGTGTACAGCAGATATTCAGGGAATATGGTTATTATATCGAAAACGTTGTTTCAACGACGCTGCCCGGTAAAGACGGACTGAGCCGGATGAAAGAAATCATGTCCGGACTGCGTCAGAATCCGCCGTCGGAAATCGCCGGGCTGAAAGTAACAGCTGTCCGTGATTACCTGAAAGGCGTCCGCACGGAAAACGGTGTTGAAGAACCCACCGGCCTTCCGGTATCCGACGTCCTGTATTTCGAACTGGAGAAGGGGTGCTGGGTTTGCGTTCGGCCTTCCGGCACCGAACCGAAAATCAAGCTGTATATCAACAGCAACGACAGGGATGAGTCGGAGGCCAAAGCGCTGAACAGCCGGCTCTGCGACGCAAGCAAAGCACTGTTGGGCTGACTGCATCCAAAAAAATAATGGTTTAAGTATTCTGGTATCTTTGGGGGAATAATCGCATGTTCGGCAAGATGATGAACAATTACTATTACGGAAAAAGCGGGAAAGGGGATTTCAGAAAAGAAGATCTGCCGGCAACACGGTTCCAACTGTTCAAAGAAACACTCAGGACACGTTTCAGCGCGCTCTGCCGCCTGAATTTACTGTATGTTCTCATCTGGCTGCCTGCCATGATTGTACTGTTAACACAGTTTTCCGCTATATACGACGATCTTTCCAATTATGATCTTGTGATGAACTCCACATATGAAGAACTTACTGAATATGCGCAGTCAAACGGAAACAACATAACAATCTCCAGAGTTGAATTTGAAGATCTGAAAAATCATCCTATGGATATAGGGCAGTATATGTACAGTTCCATATTTTATCTGCTGCTGTATCTTTTCCCGTGTATCGCGATTACCGGTCCTTTTACCGCCGGATTAAGCTATGTGACACGAAACTGGGCCAGAGACCAGCATGCATTTATATGGAGCGATTTCCGGGATGCCGTAAAAGAAAACTGGAAACAATCGCTGCTGATCAGTACTATTACCGGCCTGTTACCGCTGGCTGTTTATCAGGGATATATCACATACGGCCAGATGGCGGAAGAAAACGTGATTATGGCTGTACCGCAGATACTGATGATCGTCATCGGCGTGATCTGGGCCATATCCGTTACCTATATGCATCCGCTTACGGTTTCATATGAACTGAAACTGAAGGACGTCATCAAAAACGGCGTCATTTTGGGTATCGCAAGGCTTCCTTTCAGTATCGGGATTCGACTGCTTCACTGCGTACCCATCCTGATCTGCGTTGCTTCCATATTTGTATTTGGCCTTGATCCGATGATCGCAATGCTCATTACCGAGGCTTATTATGCGCTTATCGGATTCGGGTTGAGCCGGTTTATCACCGCCAGCTATACGAACGCTGTTTTTGACCGCTTCATCAACGCGCGGATCGAAGGCGCCAAAGTCAATCAGGGGCTTCGTGAAGAAGATGATACAGAAGACGATTATGACGACGAAACGGAAGAAAACGATCACAGTGAAACATCGGAGGATGGGAAGGAATAAACATGTACCAGGCATTTGCCGAACTGTATGACACACTGATGAGCGATGTGGACTATGAAGGCTGGGCGGATTATTATACCCGCCTTCTTTCCATATACGGCGTGCAAAACGGAAGAATCTGCGAATGCGCGTGCGGCACTGGCGCACTGACCATTCCGCTTCATTACCGCGGCTTTCAGATGACGGGAATTGATATCAGCCGGGAAATGCTGTGGCAAGCTGCCCAGAAGTCCCGCAGGCGCGGAATTGCTATACCGTTTGTCCAGCAGGATATGAAATCGCTGAACCTGCACCGGCCGGTTGACGCCGTTCTGGCTACATGTGACGGCGTCAATTATCTGATGACGGAAGAAGAACTGACCGGTTTTTTTACCTGCGCCCACCGTTCTATCCGGCCGGACGGAGCCCTGATTTTTGATGTTTCCACGCCTTATAAGCTGAAGAATATCCTGTGTGCCGGGCTGATGGGAGAAGACCGGCCCGATATTACCTATCTGTGGCAGAACACCTGGCATGAAAGGCAGCAATATATTGATCTCGACCTGATCTTTTTTGTACGTGCTGAAGACGGATCCTACCGAAGGATTGAAGAACACCAGAAGCAAAAAGCCTGGAGCGAAAAAACACTGAAGGAAGCACTTTGGAAGGCTGGGTTCCGTACTGTCAGCTTTTACGGCGATTATACGCTGACAGCTCCGAAAGAAAACAGCCAGCGCTGGCACATTGCGGCCGTCAGAACGGAAGAATAGAAGGATATGAAAGATATGAAAGATATAAAAGAACATGATGAAATGCTTCAGATTGATCTGTACGGCGGACTGGTCAGGGTGATGCTGTGCGAAACAACGCGGACCGTTCAACGCTGTGCCGATATTCATGAATGCAGCGCCGTTTGCACTGCGGCGCTCGGACGCTTAATGACCGGCACCCTGATGCTGGGGATTATGATGAAGGGAGAAGATGAATCCGTTACTGTTACAATGAAAGGAGACGGACCGATCGGAACTCTTGTAGCTGTCGCCGACCATGGCTATGTACGCGCCAGCGCCGATCATCCCCGGATTGATCTGCCGCTGAGGGATGACGGCAAACTGGATGTGGGCAGTGCAGTCGGTCATTCAGGACGGATGAGCGTAATCAAAGACCTGGGAATGAAAAAAAACTATATCGGCCAGTGCGAAATCGTAAGCGGAGAAATCGCGATGGATTTTGCCAATTACTTTACGGTGTCGGAGCAACAGCCGAGCCTTGTCGCACTGGGTGTCCTTGTCAGCGGAAACGCAGTACTAAAAGCCGGCGGCCTCCTGATTCAACCGATGCCCGGATGTACGGATCAGATAATCGATCAGCTGGAACTGCGAAGCCCGATGTTTGCAGATATCAGCCGGGAAATGACGTTCGCGCCGATCGAACAGCTTTGCGAAGACTGGTTCAGGGGAATGGATCCGCGTATCCTGGAACGGACGCCTGTCGGATACCGCTGTACATGCAACCGGAACCGGATGGAAAAAGCGCTGATTTCCATCGGGATAAAAGATCTGCAAAGTATAGCGGATGAAGACAAAAAAGCTGAACTGGTTTGCCATTTTTGCCGGAAAAAATATGTTTTCAATCAGGAAGAACTGAATAACCTGATCAAACGCGCTGAAAAAGGACGGAGGGAATGATTCGATGCATATGCCGATTATCAATTTTGATGATCATTTTGCGGAATATATGTCAGCATGGATGAAGGATCACGAAGATCAATATGAAAACTATGATGAAATGGAAGAAGATCTTCCAAAGATTTATTTATCTTTTCTGAACACAAGGGCATCATGGCTTGGAAGCGTTTCACCCGGATCCTATTTTACCCAATTTGAGGATCCCAAAGTCCTGGTGGACTGGATGAACCAGTATTGTGCGGAAGGCGTTCCGCTTCCTGAGCCGCTTCTTGAACAGATTGTTTTCGTCGGTAAACCGTGCGAAAAGCGGCTGACCGCACTATTGCAGGACGAGGAAGCGGACCGGGTCGCAAAGATGACAGCGGTTGAACTGCTTCGCGAGATGGACAGCAGTGTTCCCAAAATGCTGTATATCAGATGGCAGCTGAACCGGGAGGAAAAAGATGAGTTGAAAGACAACGCCGTCGAAAGCCTGTGTATCATGGGGCCGGAAGTTGTTCAGCCGATACTGCAATCTTTTGATCAGGCGAATGATGCCGGTCAGGAGGCGTTCATGGAGGTTCTGGTTCATTATCCTGTCCAGGAAAAGGTTTTTCAGACAGCGCTGGACTTTTTCAACAGGAAAAAAGATAAACGGGCTTTATTTGCCGGATATCTGGCAAAAATAGGAGATGACCGTGCGCTTCCCGATCTGATCAGGGCAGCCGGTGAAACAGATCTGCCTTACCTGACGTTTATTGAAATCAGAAACGCGATCGAAACGCTCGGCGGAAACTGTCCGGAAAGAGAGTACGCTGACGATCCCGAATACGAAGCGCTGCGCCAGATGGATCTTACATAAAGGATCCCGGACAATTCGGAAAACAAGGAGGTGACAGTACGTGCTTTGCCCCAAATGCGGATATTACGCCGAAAGCGAGGAGAACGTCTGTCCATCCTGCGGGAATATTCTGAATCATCCGATCGGTAATAAAACGGAAGGAGCTGAAGCAATCCGACAGGGGAAACGTGCGCGCGAGGCCGCAAGGAAACGTCCGGTCCAGGACAGCTCCCTTATGGAAGAGCATAAGCGGCGCAGCGGAGCAAGCCACGCCACCGTTGAAATGCCGGCCATTAAGGATGAAAGGCCGGTTGAAAAAGATTACTTTGATTCGATGACCGTTTCGGAAAATGAATACTCCGGTCCGTCATTTGAACGGAGAAGGCATGCTTATTACGATGAAAACACAAACGCGGAACAGGCAGCCCGCTATGCTGTGACCCGGCAGGAAGGGAAATGGGTACACCGGCGGATGATCAACTGGATTAAATTCGGTATGATTGTTACATGCGTCGTTATCATTCTGGTTTTAGGCATATGGGGATATTTGAAATTCACATCCTCCGGACAGCTGATTGTAACAAGGACGTCTCTCAGATTCCAGGGCCTGAATTTACCGGTCACATCGTCTTCACTATGGACAGTCGGCGAAGAAATGATGAATGAAGGTCAAATCCAGAGCGCCATTCATTGCTTTGAAATGGCCCGTGATATGAATGAAGAAGAAAAAGTATATAATGTTGACGGGCTGATGCTGCTTGGAAGCGCTTACGAAGCCGCCGGACAGATCGAAGACGCAATGACGCTCTACGAGTCGATTTATACCGAAGTTCCGACACGGCCGGAAGCATACAAAGCACAGATCCGCATTCTGCAAACGAGTGAAAAAGAAGGGGATCTGACGCTTGCCGGGGAACTGATGAAAATTGCCTATGAAAAAACACAGGACAGTATTTTCAAAAACCAGCGGGATGATTTCCTTCCCAAACCGCCGGAGACCGATCTGACAGCTGCTTACTACGAAGTCAAGGAACATATCACGCTGTCGTCAACACAGGGATTTGATATTTATTTTACGTTTCAGGACGATACCGTGCTGCCCTACGGAGGAACGAAATTTACGGCTCCGATCCTGCTGGAGGAAGGCACGCATCACCTCCGGGCGGTATGCGTGAACGGGGAGCTGGTGTCCGACGAACTGACGGCCACATACCGGATCAGTATGCCGAGTCCGAAGATGCCGCAGGCGACTCTCGCCCCGAACACATATAAATCAAAACAGGTCGTCAGGCTGAAACCCGGAAAGGAGAATATCGGAGACGACGATATCAAAATATACTACACGATTGACGGTTCACCGCCCGATCTGGACAGCCCGCTGTATAAAACAGGGGAAGTTATTTCACTGCCGACCGGAAACGTGACGCTGCAGGCGGTGGCGGTCAACCAGTATTCCAAAACATCCAATCCGCTGGTCGTAAAATATAAGATTGACGCGAATCCAAAACCTAAAACATCGTTTACCAGCGACGACATGATCAGTTCCATCCGCTTTGGAATCACGACACAACTGGATTTCTTTGAAACATTCGGACAGGGCAAGCCTGAAGACATTGAAGAATCCGAAGAGTACAATTCAGAAATCCGCAGGTATAATTATCCGTGGGGATATGCTGTCATGAATCTGACAGGTAAAAAAACGAAAACCTGGGTCATTGTGGAGCTGTGTTACAGTACGGACGGTAAATTCAAAGCGCCCAGAAATACCGGCATCGGTGACAGCGAAGACAACGTCGTTGAAAAATACAAAGATATGGGCCAGGTGGAAAACGCCACCAGCCACAACCGCGGGCTTTATTACAACGATAAAGGAAGCGGCAAGATCTGGCAGATTGAAGAAGGGTATCGGGTTATCCGGTACATCTATACCGGGGATAATCATCATCTGCAGCTTGAATATCATCTGAAAAACAACAAAGTATTTCAGATTGATATGAAATACGTTCCCTGATGCAAAAAGGAAAAAGGAGTTTTCATCACTCATGGCAGGAAACCGTATCATCGATATGCACGCGCATATCTTTCCGGATGGCATCGCTCAGAAAGCCGCTGACAGTATCGCGGGATTTTATGATATGCCAGCGAGATATAACGGTACGGTTCACCAGCTGCTGCAACGCTACGATCACGCAGGTGTCGGAACGGGATGCGTTTATTCCGTCGCGATTACTCCGCATTATATTGCTTCCATCAACAGGTTTGTTTCAGAAACCGCACAAAAAAACGCCGGAAAACTGATTGGTTTTGCGGCAATCCATCCGGATGATCCGGATATTCCCGCTTTAATCCGGGATGTTCAATCAAAACAGCTGAAGGGTTTTAAGATCCATCCGGATATGCAGCGGTTTGCGCTGGATGATCCGAAAGCAATGGATATGTTTGCGGCCATAGAAGGGAAACTGCCGATTATCGTACATATGGGGGACCCGAGATTTGCGTTTTCCCATCCGCGGCAAATGAAAAAAGTGCTTGAATCGTTTCCGAAACTGGTCTGCGTTTGCGCCCATCTCGGCGGATGGAGCGAATGGGACGACGCATGGAAAACATTGTCATCCTATCCGAATGTATATGTGGACACTTCCAGTTCTCTGTATGCAATGACACCGGAAGAAGGAAGAAGTGTAATCCGGAAATACAGCGGGGAGCGCGTAATGTTCGGAACCGATTATCCGATGTGGGATCCGAAAGAAGAACTTGAGCGGCTGAAAAAACTTCGTTTGTCGGACCGGGAAATGGAAAATATCCTTTACCGGAACGCTGAAACATTCCTCGGGCTCAGTTGAAAAGCGTACAACCCATTTCACGGAAATACGCGATTTTGTCATGCAGGGCCGATTCCGACACCTCAAACTTTCGTGCCAGACACTTCAGGCACATGTATTGTTTCGTACCGCGGTTAATCAGTTTTTTTGTCAGTGATATTTCATCCGGATCCAGATCAGAACCGCAGACGATGCAGTGGGACGGGAGGAGACCGATCCGGGTTTCATCAGTCGGATAATTATCCACGGTCTTTTTCCAGCCTGCAGAGATACAGCCTCATATCATGTCCCGGTACAACCGGATTGAAATAATCCGCTTTTCTGCCCAGGTCCTCACCTGTAAACACATCTTTCACGCGAAGCGAATATCCGGACGACACCGGCAGTCCCAGATCAACCATTTCAAGGTGGATAACGGTTTCAGCGTCAGAAAAATTCACAAAAGCCAGCGCAAATTCACAATCGGACAGATGTCGGAACAGCGTATATGAGGAATCCGGAATACAGCGCCAGGGCATTTCCCCTTCCTTTGGTTCCGGATTGCCGGTAAATACCGATCCGATCCGGATCGGGTAGGGAGGACGGCATTCCTCATCCTGATCGATCCGAAGAAGATCCGGATGCTTCATCAGGGATTCATATTCCGGTTTAATTGCGCGAAGATCAGCACCCATCATCAGCGGAACGCCGCACAGGCACCAGAGAGAGAACTGCATCCGGTATTCCTCGTATGTGCAGACCTTACCGAAACCCACATTTCCGCTGCCGCCCATCCCGACAGTCAGCATATCCATATCATTGAAGCATCCGTTTGCGCTCATCGAAAGGTTTTTCAGCTGGGATTTGAAAATATCCGTAAAAGAAGTATAGTTGTCAAAGATATCCCCGGTTGATCTGTACATATGCGCGCCGGCACTGCGCATCCACGTCCAGGGTTCTTTCTGGCCCCAGTTGCATGCGGAGAAGAGAATATCCCGCCCGGTGGACTTCAGCGCCATGGACATCGTCTGGTATCGGGTCCGGCAATCGCCGGTTTCCGGAAAATTACAGAAATCGTATTTGAGATAATCAACACCCCATGAAGCAAAGGTTTCCGCGTCCGTATACTCATGGTCATAACTGGAAGGATATCCCGCGCAGGTCATTACGCCCGCACAGGAGTACATGCCAAATTTCAGTCCGCGGGAATGAACATAATCAGACAAAGCTTTCATACCAAAAGGGAACTTTTCCGGATCAGGAACAAGACGGCCGTTTTCATCCCGATCCCGCAGGGACCAGCAATCATCAATGACGAGATATTCATAACCGGCATCGCGATATCCATGACTGACCATGTGATCAGCCATTTCGCGAATCAATGCGTCATTGATTTTTTCTCCGAATGTATTCCAGGAATTCCAGCCGAGGGGCGGACGCTGAGCCAACATTTTTACATTCCTCCGTACAATATTTCGTTTTCAGAAAGGGGGAGCAATTGAAAATTCATGTTCATCAAGATCCGGCAGAAGACCGCCTGTATGGATTGCCAATGAAACGGCGCACAGTTTCAGGGAGCGCGCCTTCTGAGAACGGTTGAAACGGCGATCGCCGTAAAGATCATCTCCGAGAATGGGATGTCCGAGTGCAGCAAGATGCGCACGGATCTGATGGGTCCGGCCTGTGATCAGATGGACCCTCAGCCGGGACACCGGACCGGGAACTATTGTTTCATAACCGGTAACAATAGGGAGGGAACCTGGAACATCATGATCGAAAATACTGACCCTGGCATGTTCGGCGTCTTTCATGAGAAACGCCTTGCAGACTGCCGAAGGAGGTTTTGGAATTCCCCTTACCAGGCATTCATAATACTTGTCCATGCAGCGCGTACGAAAGCATTCCTTCAGGATGCCATATGACCGTTCGTTTTTTGCGAAAATGCACAGGCCGCATGTGCGGACATCCAGGCGATGGCACGGAACCGGAGGCAAAAAGCCGGATTCTTCCGCATACATACCGCAAATCTCCGTCAGACTGCAATGCCCGGAACCGTCCTTTTCAACGCTGATACCGGAAGGTTTGTTGACAAGCAGCACATCGTCATCTTCATATACAACACGCAGGGATTGCGCCGCTTTTTCATTCGGCAGATAAATCTTCATTTCCTGCCCTGGCCGAAGAAACGTGTCCGGTGAAACCGGATGTCCGTCAATTTTGACATCCCTGGATGAAAAGAGCTTACGGATATCGCTTTCTTTCAGATCCGGAAGCCAATTCCGGATAAAAACGTTTGCACGTACGCCATCTGATTCCGGCGGGATCCGGATTATTTTCAGGATCATATTACTGTACCCTTGAAGAAGAGAAGTAGAGCCAGCGCGGAATTTGACGCTGCAGGGTTTCAAGCGATTTCAGCATGTCCTGCGTGGGGATGGAAACAAGCATGGATGACAGCACTTCCTGCATATCCTTCAGGGAAACACCCTGTTTGGCGAGGATAATCAGATCTTCAACAGCATCTTCAGCAGTCAATTCAGGACGAACAGATCCGAGAAGCGCAGAAAGCATCCGGTCATATATCGGAGACTCGAGATCCATAACGCTTGTGGACGCATGGCTCAGCATTTCCATACTGAGATTCCGAAAAGCATCTGAAACAGCGGGAGCAGACATCTGGCAAATCATTTTATCGGGGTCCGCCAGCCCGGGATGAATCAGCGTCAGATTGCCGGATGGATCATATACATAATCAAACGATGCGCAGATCAATCTGCGAATGAGATCAGTCCGCCCTTCCGCACAAGTACCTTTCAGCAGGGAAGAAAGATGGTTCATCGGGCCGGCAGCCTGAAGAACTCCATTCAGATACAGCGTATTATCAATCCGGTCCGTAACTTCATCCACTATTTCCCTGATTTTTTTATGTTCATCACCGGCAAGCAAAATCAGTGCGGTTGCGCAAAGCTGGTGAGGCATATAAAGAACCAGCGTGTTATCCTTCCATTCGCCCCGGCACCACAGGCGACGAATCAGGCTGCGTGCCGGAATCAGGTCATTCCAGTCCTGCAGCGCCATCTGTCCTCCGAAAAGAACCATACGAACCAGAATATCATGTTCTTCAGACGGCAGAAGAGCAGTTTCAGGCGCAAAGGAAGAAAGAACCCGCACGCGGAGTTCATTTGCGGTGTGAAGCGACGGCACAATATTGTTTTCACGGTCTTCCACCGCATAATAAGAGAGATCATACATTTCTTCCGTATGCAGATCCTGGCACGCGCTGTCAAAAAGGGAACAGCAAGGCAAGCCTGCGAGGTCTTTCTCACAGGCTTCCAGCTGATCGGCCCTCAAAACACTCATGGTTTTGTCGGCCCAATGAAAGGGGCGTGTATTACCCTGTCTGAGCATAAGGGTCCTTTCCAGAAGAATGATATCAGATCTTCAGGATCCAGCCGTTTTTGTCTTCCAGCCGTCCATACTGGATCCCCGTGAGCGTATCGTACAGTTTCTGGGAAATTTCACCGATTCCGCCGTCCCCGAGCGTGATTTTTTCATCGCGCATCGCCAGTACACCAACCGGGCTGATTACCGCGGCTGTACCGGTTCCGAAAGCTTCCGTCAGTTTTCCGGATTTGGCATCGGCGAAAATTTCATTTACGTCCAGCCGCTTTTCTTCGGCTTCATAGCCAAGCTGAACAGCGAGCTTCAGCACGCTGTCACGCGTAATACCCGGAAGAATGGAACCGTTCAGTTTCGGCGTAACGATATGGTTGCCATAGGCGAACATCATGTTCATGGAGCCGACTTCCTCCACGTATTTCTGTTCGACGCCGTCCAGCCAAAGCACCTGGGAGTATCCTTTCTTTTCGGCGATATCCCCGGCCAGGATGGAAGCGGCATAGTTACCGGCACATTTCGTAAAACCGACGCCTCCGCGTACAGCACGGACATATTCGTCTTCCACATAAATACTGACAGGTTTAAGGCCTTCTTTGTAATATGCGCCGACGGGGCTCAGGATAATGAAAAACAGGTACTTTTTCGACGCGTGAACTCCCAGCCCCACATCCATCGAGATCATAGTGGGACGAATATACAGGGAGGTCCCTTCCCGATGCGGAACCCAGTCCGCTTCGATCCGTATCAGCTGTTTCAGGCCTTCAAGCGCTGTCTCCTCATCGAGCGCGGGCATACACATACGCTCCGCGCTGCGGGACATTCTGGCGAGGTTGTCTTTAGGGCGGAAAAGCTGCAAACCGCCGTCTGCGCGACGGTAGCATTTACAGCCTTCAAAAATCGCCTGGCCATAATGGAGCACCATGGCAGCCGGATCAATCGGAAAATCGGCATACGGCACAATGCGGGCATTATGCCTGCCAATGCCCGTTTCATAGTCCATGAGGAACATATGGTCAGTGAAAATCCGCCCAAAACCGAGTGCGGACTCATCCGCAGGCTTTTGTTTCAAATTCTGGGAGAGCGTTACTTGGATATCCAGCACAGGGCATTCCTTCTTTCGTAAAATAATGATTTATATTATACTGCCGCACGGCGAATGCGCAATGCTTTTTTTATGTATATTACAGTTCATCCAGAATGTCTTCCAGCGAAACAGGAAAAACAATATACCCGAGAGATTCATCGGCGATTGTTCCGGGACTGACAAAAAAGACAGGATTCCCATTTTCATCCAGATAAAAATCCTCCTGAGGAGAAATATACAGCTGCAGATAATCAAAAGTGACTTCGTCATAATAAGGGAGATCATCAGGATTTTCAAAAATGCGGTCCATGACGATTTCCAGTACAATTTCAGAGGCTTTATCCGATTGCCGGTCAATCATGTATTCATCCTGTTCGGCACCTTCCAGGATTCCGAGAAGACGGGGCAGATCAAAGGCGGCGCCGACTTCGCCATGTTTGCGGGAAAAAGTATTTCCGCTCCAGATAATCCTGTGACGTTCGCCGACTGACAGATTCTGTACAAGAAGAACGCTGAAATAATCGTCATTGTTGCAGGTTACGGTATAGGATATTTCCTTGACGACAGATTCTCCCGATTCTGCGTATCCGTCAGCAAAAAACCTCATATTGGTTTCATCCATATCTATCTGTTCCAGATAAAACCCATTCACAATATCCGCGTCGGGCTCAGATTCGCTGATCCGCGGATATTTCCAGGAAAAAGTGAAAGATCCGGCTTCAGGATCCGTTTCATCATATAGGATCACCAGTACACCGGAATAATCATCATCCTGATTCAACGGATCTGCGTAAACGCCGAAAATGATCAAAAGAGACATTAACAGGATCATCAACCCGATTATCTTTTTCATCGTCCAGATACTCCTTTATCAGAATGGTCAGACAGCGCTCTATTTGCCGTCTTTATCGTAAGAAAAACGCGCGAGCAGGTGCGGCATACCGTTATATGTAAGATCCGCATCCGCATAGATCCGGTAATATTCGCCGACAACCCATTTTTTCTTCGTTTTGTTTTCCACAACAACCGGCTGTGATTTTCCGTCGTCACTGGAATTGATGATGACCATCTGAGGCTTTTCCGAAATCTGGGAAACGATAATACCTTTGACTACATAAACCTGGTTTTTTTCCGTCAGCACGTTGATCCGGTCAATTAAATCCCCGTAATTTCGCGCGTCGAGGCCCCAGGCTTTTTTTGTATAATCATCGACTGACGGGACATAATACACGGTATGGTCCACAACCGAGGGTTTTTTCCCGGGATATGAAGCAGTAATGATAATATGATTGTCCCCGATATTGTCAAACACTGCATTGAAAGTAAATTTACCGGATGTATTCAGCTGTGATATGTCCATATCCGTATAATGGGACGATACTTCCACAAATGCGCCGGGAAGCGTCGTCGCGGTCACTTTCATGACCTGGCTGTTCGTGGTCCCGTATGTACCCGCGGCAAGATCCAGCGGTATTTCCTGCGGCTCGCGGTACAGAATTACCTGAAGCGTACTGTCCCGGCAATACTGAGAACGAACAACAAAATTGAAAACGTTGTCGCCGATGGGCTGAACCGTTGCGTTATAGGTCATTTCACCTGTACGGGAATTTACGGTATCCGTGCAGTCTTCTCCGTTTACGGTCACCCTGGAGCCGGGGCGGACAATTATTGTGATGGCCGATATTGTCGTGGCTACAACTGTTCGCAGATTTTCCGGAGTTTCAAGCGTTATCGGACTCGAAGGAATTTCGATCATGTAGGATATAACCGGAAGAGGCTTCTGCGTATCGGAAGACGTTTTCAGAAAAGGCGTCAAAGTAACTTCCATGGTTTCATCCGTAATGCCTTCCAGAGAATCATACCATATATGGTCCGCCACTTCCACGGTCGCGTATCCGTCATCAATCGGATAACTTTTATGCAGTTCTTTGATGTAGATGCTGGTTCCGTTATCGCAGGGGATCTGAATCCGATGCGCCGCAAGATCGTCCAGCATTGTTGCTTCAATCAAAGCACCGCCGTTGTCATGCGGCTGTGTGTTATTGGAAAGGAAAACTTTCCAGACAACAAAAACGGCACCTCCGAGCAATCCCAGAATCAGCAAAGCAATCACAATATTCCGGAACATAATACGATGATCGAAGGTTTTCCTTCGAAGCAGCGTTTCCGCGGAACGGTAGTTTTTCTGATGACGACGGTTTTCCCCGCCCGGATAGTCGGGTACCAGGGGATCATATGTCCTTTCTTCGATGAAAGAACCGGTATCATCCATAAAACGTACCCGATGGCGCGTTGCCGATTCACGTTTTGCCGCAGCATCCGATTCCGATCTTCGCAAAATTGTGAAGGAATGAGCGGCAGTATTGTTTTTTCCTTCCAGCACGGCAACGCCGCGGTCGGATCGAACAGCCGGGTTTTCACGCATACGCTGCTGAAGTTCAGCGCCTTTGGTTTTACGGACTTTCAGTTTTTGCATTTCCTTCGCGAGCGTATCCCGTTCGTCCGGAGTGCTGTCTGTCTGTCCGAATTCATCTGCTCTCAGATATGCTGTCGGAGAGGCGCCGTCTTTCAGGGAATCTCTCCAGCCGATGCGTGACGCCTCGTCAATGTTCAGCGGATAACCGCAACGGACACAGTGAGGCATGGAGGAGCGGTTCCATTGACCGCATTCAGGACATTTCATCGGTAAATCCCTCAGTCATCGTCATCATCGATGACAAGAAAACTGTTTTTCAGGAAATCCTGCATCTTTTCACGCGCGGAAGTCCAGTTGATTTCTTTTGCGGCCATCGCGGCAAAAGTGATCGGGCGAACATCTTCATCCGCCGGAATCCGCAGTTCCTCAATTACGCAGTTGCGAAGCTGATACGCGTATCCTGCGGCTTCGATGATTTCTTCCGTGGACATGTTGGTTTTATTGTTATGTTCCGCGATATTATTGGCAAGCGTCAGTGCTTCTTCCCAGGTGAAGGTGCGGCATTTGTCCGCCAGCGCGCTCAGTACGTCCCTGGCCCGCTGCGTCCGCATCAGATCACCCTGCCGGTTGTTTTTCCTGATCCGCATATACAGTACCGCTGCCCACGGCTGGAGACGATAAATCCCTTCAGGAGCCCTTTTGTCACGTGATACGTCATATTTTCCGTCGACCGATACCACCCATCCCCGTTCAACGCCGTATGCATCCCTCAGGTAATCCATATCCGCTTTTTTCAGATATACATCGACACTACCGCCCAGGATCGGCAGCGCAATGATATCCCGAACCTGGAAGAAAGTGAACATGATATACTTTTCAATCCTGAATCCCAGATGCTCGCTGATCAGTTTGCAAAGCTCCTCCGGACCGGAATCGTTATATACATAGTTAATCCGGCCGAAGTGCTGTTTATCGTCGTCACTGCCGCGTTTGCGGATAATCGCGTCACGGATGATGGAAGTCAGCATAATCCGTTTGGCACGGGTATCGAGCGTCAGAATGACAATTCCATCCGTATTTCCATATACATCCTTGCGGGAAACGCCGTCTCTCTGTACAGGCGCTTTGGCATCGTCTTCCCGTGCGTCACGAACTTTCTGATCAATGCAAAGCAGCAGATAATGATGCTGATCCGGATTGTCCGGCGGAAGTTCATCCCACGGGATGATTTCAATCGGAACGGGAAGCCGGTCACTGGGAAGGTTCTCCTTTGACCATTCGGTTTCCGAAACAGAGACGGATGTTGAAAAAAACAACATAAGACAAGCAAAAACGCAAAGCATTCTGCGTAACAACCTGCGACACTCCTTTCCCAAAGGGAATCAACAAATTTTATTATACTATACTATTTATTTTGTGTAAATTTGCATTTGAGAAAAAGAATGATATAATTTCACGCGGAATACAGCAGGAGGAAATCCGGACGATGCATTACGACGTTATGATCATCGGCGCGGGACCAGGCGGAATTTTCACCGCGTACGAACTGACCAGAAAAACAGAAAACATACCGAAAGTCTGCGTTATTGAGATGGGAAATTCGCTCGACAGAAGAAAATGCCCGATTGACGGCGACCAGATCAAAAACTGCATCCGTTGCAAATCCTGTTCCATCATGAGCGGATTCGGAGGAGCCGGCGCTTTTTCCGACGGAAAATACAATATCACAAATGATTTCGGCGGCAGCCTTCATGAACACGTCGGGAAAAACCGGGCGCTTGAGCTGATGCACTATGTGGACCAGATCAACCTGAAATTCGGCGGGGAAGGGACAAAACTGTATTCCACAGCCAACAGCGCCGTCAAACAGATGTGCCTGCAGCACGGCCTCCATCTCCTGGACGCCCAGGTAAGGCATCTCGGCACCGATATCAATTATGTCGTTCTCGGAAATCTGTACCGGGAACTGAAAAATAAAGTGGATTTCCGTTTTCGTTCTGCTGTCACATCTGTCAGAAGGATACAGGACGGATATGAAGTATCCCTGGAAAACGGAGAGTCCGTTTCCGCTTCGCAATGCGTTATTTCTGTCGGAAGAAGCGGCAGCAAGTGGATGGAGACCGTATGCCGTGATATGGGCATCCCTACGCAAAGCAACCGGGTCGATATCGGGGTGCGCGTAGAACTTCCGTACGAAATATTCCGGCACCTTACGGATGATCTGTACGAAAGCAAAATCGTTTTCCGCACAGGCAAATTTGAGGATCTGGTCAGAACATTCTGTATGAACCCCCGGGGGGCTGTTGTCAGTGAAAACACAAACGGAATCGTCACCGTAAACGGACACAGTTATGAAGATCCGGCCCGCCATACAGATAATACCAATTTCGCGCTGCTGGTCAGCAAAAGGTTTTCAGAGCCTTTCAAGGATTCAAACGGATACGGCGAATCGATCGCACGGCTGAGCAATATGCTTGGAGGCGGTATCATCATCCAGCGTTTCGGAGATCTTGTCAGGGGGCGTCGAAGCACGCCGGCGCGGATCAGGGAATCATTTGTTACGCCTACGCTGGCGGCAACACCGGGAGATCTGAGCCTGGTGATTCCCAAACGTATACTGGACGGCATTATCGAGATGATCTACGCCCTGGACAAGATCGCACCCGGTACAGCCAATGACGATACGCTGCTTTACGGCGTGGAAGTCAAGTTTTATAACATGGAAGCAGAACTGGATGAGAATCTTCAGACACAATATCCCGGACTCTATATCATCGGGGACGGGAGCGGCGTTACCCACAGCCTTTCCCACGCAAGCGCAAGCGGGATTCACGTCGCGCAGAAGATCCTTGAAGAATCCTATTCCGTATAAATCTTTTCCGAAAAGGGAAGCGTGTCCGGCAGATGGCAGCACATCGCCCATAAACGCCAGGCCATAAGATCTTCCGGATCCGCGGAATGACGCCATTCAACAGCGGAAGGCGCAATATGGACGGGCAGGTCTTTCCACCGGTCCGTGAGCGCCTTTTCTTTCCGTATTGCCAGAAGCAGTGTATCCGAAGGCAGAGGAAGGCGGCGGATACGGTCCTCGGTCACATCGAGTACCGCATGGGCAATCATCCGGACAATCCGTGCGGACGGATATCTTCTGGATGTCATCAATTCTGTCACGTCCCGGATTGAGCGGGATTCGGAAGCTGATTTTTTCAGGGCATCCTCCAACCCTTCGGAAAGATCCGGGAGATGCGTAAGGTCCGCAGTACGGAGTTTATTCAGCCGAAGTGTGTCCCATACTACGGGATCCGGTATTTTACCGGACAGGAAAGCTCGTCTGATCTTATCGGCAGAATAGGGCGGAACTGCCCGGTAAGCAGAAAAAAAGTCACCCCGTCCAAGCGCGTTCCGGAGCGCAGAAGCAGAAGGAGATCCCGCATCAACGGAAGCTTCATGATACGAACCGCGGCGCGGAAGAACTACAGGAACAACTCCGGAATCCAGTTTCCGGAGGGCCCGAAGGTAACAAATTCCCAGAATGTTGTTGGGAGAGGAAAGGGCGGGACCGGCTTCGGGCAGATAAAATGACACGGCCTTCGATAACGCTGCGGGATAACCGGTTCCCTCCTGCAGAAAAAGTTTCAGCGTTTCCGGAAAACCGGACGGCGGATCCTCCAGAAAATCCGCAGCCAGGGACAATATTTTCAGATCGTCGGTTTCCGCACCGAATGAAAGGTGCGTAATTCCCAGCCCGCACAGCAGGGATACAGCGCCGAGCGCGTAATGCTCGGCGTCCCGTACTGTCCACAGCACCGGAAGAGTAAATACCGCATCCGCTCCCGCCTGAACAGCGCAGGCTCCACGCATATACGGAGACAGCAACGATAGCTCACCCCGCTGTTTCAGGCAGGGGGAAATCACCGTGTATACAGAATCAGGACGAACTGATTTACGCGCCTGTTCCAGATGATATGCATGACCGTTATGAAACGGGTCATACTCCGCAACGATTCCCAGAACCGTCTTCGATGGAATCATACTGACCTCCCTGCCATTCCATCACTTTCGGCAACAAGCTGCGCGTGCAGCATCGATACGGTCCACCGGCGGTTGGTCGGAGTTGTCACCGCCTTGAGACGAATCGTGTTGCCGGTACGAATCAGTTCATTCAGCAGGAAATTCAGATCCTGGTGCGAAAAGCCGTCCATCACCAGCATTTCATCATGAAAAAACCTGAGGCCGGTTTTTTTTTGAACCGTATTGTTCAGCAGATCGGAAATACAGCAATACTGCTCATCCGGCCGAACATCCCGGCAGGAAAAATTCAGCCGTACGGACAGCACATACAACAGATTCGTTTTTTCAGGCGGAAGATTCATCATCAGTACAGAGGCCATAAAACGTATTCCTCCGGTGAAAACCGTTTCTAAGCAAAACCCGCAGATACCAGATCTGCGGGAAATGGCGGAGAGTTAGGGATTTGAACCCTAGGTGAGGTATCACCCCACACACGATTTCCAGTCGTGCGCCTTAGACCACTCAGCCAACTCTCCAGGTAAGCTTTGTGCTCACGATCAGTTATTATATCGGGTTTCGGGAATTTGTCAAGTAAAGGATTACCGCGGATTCATATCAAATCAGATGCTTTTCAGTTTTCTGATTTCGTTTTCTGTCAGACGGCGCCATTTACCGCTCGGCAGATTACCCAGGGCAACGGGGCCGAATTCGACACGTTTAAGGCTGACCACCTGATGTCCGATCGCCTGCACCATCTTCCGGACCTGACGATTTCGGCCTTCATGGATTGAAATCAACAAAACCGTATCAAACGTTTCCCGGCGGATCAACCGAACGGAAGCCGGGGACGTAAGCTTACCGTCAACTGCCACACCGCGACGGAGCATACGGATTTCGTCGTCAGTAACCTGGTTTGAAACCTTTGCCAGATAAACTTTGCTTACTTCCCGGGACGGATGAAGAACGTGATTCATCATATCGCCGTCATTTGTCAGAAGCAACAGGCCCTCACTGTCGTAATCGAGCCTGCCGACCGGATAAAGGCGCACGGGAAAATCGCGGAATTTATCCATTACGGTGGCGCGACCTTCGGGGTCTGATACGGTCGTAACTTCACCAACCGGCTTGTTATAGGCAATATAATGCTTTTCATTCTGGATGGAAACGGGATTTCCGTCCGCTTCAACCAAATCACAGTTTTCATCCACCAGGAAGCCCATTTCCGTCACAGTGCGGTGATTGACGGATATGCGCCCTTCCAGGATCATTTTTTCCGCGTTCCGCCTGGACGCGACTCCGCTCAGCGCGAGATACTTCTGTAGTCTCATCATTTCCGGAACCTCTGTTATATCGGACAGCCTTCGGAAAGGGGAAGGGGGCGATGCGTATATTGGCGTTCACCGGTCTTCATTTCCGTCATGGTATGTCCGCTGCCGATCAGTTTATATTTATATGTTGTCAAACCTTCCAGCCCCATGGGGCCGCGGGCATGGATTTTCCCGGTCGCAATGCCGACTTCGGCGCCGAAACCGTATACAAAGCCGTCTGCAAAACGGGTCGAAGCATTCCAGTATACGCCGGAACTGTCAACTTTATTCATGAATTCAGCGGCGCTTTCCGCATCGGAAGTAACAATACAATCCGTGTGGTGCGATCCGAAATGATTGATATGATCTATTGCTTCGCGGAGGGAAGAAACTATCCTGACCGAGATAATACAGTCAAGATATTCTTTCGTCCAGTCGTCTTCCGAGGCCGGAACGCAGTCAATATACGCGGCTGTTTCTTTGTCTCCGCGGATTTCTACCCCTTTTTCCCGCAGCCCGGAGGCGATCAGCGGCAAAACCGCCGGAGCCGCTTCCTTATGGACCAGCAGTGTTTCTGCTGCATTGCAGACTGAAACGTTCTGTGTTTTGCTGTCCACCGCTATCCGGACCGCCATCTCAGGATCCGCCGACTGATCAATATAGACATGGCATACCCCGTCCGCATGCCCGAGGACCGGGATCCGGCTGTTATCCATGATATACCGTACAAAAGCGTTGCTTCCGCGCGGAATGATCAGATCGATCAGTTCATCTTCCTTCAGCATGGCCGCGACATCTTCACGGGTTTCAAGAAGCTGCGCGCAGTCGTCCGGAAGACGTGACTCGGTCAACGCCTGACGAATCAGCGCAGTCAGCGACTGATTGGTGCGAAGCGCTTCACGGCCTCCTTTGAGAAGCACGGCGTTACCGCTTTTAATACAAAGCGAAGCGATCTGAACCAACGCATCAGGACGGCTTTCAAAAATCACTCCGATCACGCCGATCGGGCAGACAACCCGGTACAGGCAGAGGTCCTTCGTAATTTCCATGGCGTAAGTGGTTTTACCGATCGGATCAGGCAGTGCGGCCAGCGCTTTCAGTCCCGAACAGACCTGGTCCAGTTTTTGCTGACCGAATTTCAGACGATGGAGAAGCGGCGCGGAGAGGCCTTCCTCTTTCGCAACGCGAAGATCCTCCTCATTGGAAGTAAAGATTTCCTGCGCGTTGAGAATCAGCAGATCAGCCATCCGAAGCAGAACCTGATTCCGCTTTTCCAGGGAAGCGTCTGTCAAATCCGTAAAAGCGGCACGGGCCCTGGATGACATTTCGTGAAGATCTTTCATGGCATACACATCCGTTCCTTCATAAATACGGACAAATTTTAACATATTAAAGACGAATTGAAAAGGGAGATCGAGTATGATATACTTTCCGGCGGGAGGAATGTTTGCATGCCGCATCAGACAGGAGTCAAGGTTATCGCGCAGAATCGGAAGGCTTACCATGATTATTTTGTCGAGGAAAAGCTAGAGTGCGGCATTGCGCTTTTCGGTACCGAGGTAAAAAGCGTCCGGAACGGGAAAGTTAACTTGAAGGAAAGCTGGGCACAGATCCGCAAAGGGGAAGTCTGGGTGGAAGGAATGCACATCAGCCCGTACGAACAGGGCAATATTTTCAACCGGGACCCGCTGAGGGGAAAAAAGCTGCTGCTTCATAAAAGTGAAATCCGCAAGCTGGATTCCCAGATTATGCGGCAGGGTTATACCCTGATTCCGCTGGAACTGTATCTGAAGGACGGACGCGTCAAAATGCAGCTCGGTGTATGCCGCGGAAAACAGCTGCATGACAAAAGGGACGCGATGGCGAAACGCGATACAGACCGTGAAATTCGCCGCATTCTTCGGGACAAACAGAAGTAAACCGCTATTGTTTCGGCACGTGGGGATGATCCGGTTTCGACGGGGATGTCGGATGTCGGATAAGCGAGCCGCAGCCCCTGAACTGCGTAACAACGGGGAAAAACAATAACTGACAATAGCGATTACGCTTTCGCGGCTTAATGCCGCGCGTCGACCCTGACCGCCTGCGGATCAGGCAATCGGCGTCATGATCGCAGGGAA
>JAEEGL013235967.1_pt1 | contig 32805 bp, 25 predicted proteins | sample 9134231 | NCBI WGS metagenome assembly JAEEGL01 (sample SAMN16246548, study PRJNA631951) | gut metagenome | biome: gut microbiome; feature: rumen; material: fiber-attached | host: Bos | place: Iran: Karaj | collected 2018-10
GCGGAAATTGACGGGGCATCCCGTCTGCAAAGGATCTGGTACATAACACTTCCGGGAATCAAAGGGGCTGCCATAACTGTACTCATTATGTCAATCGGCGGCTTACTGGGCGGCGGCATGGGAGGATCCAATTTCGAACAGGCATTTATTTTCGGTAATACTTTTAACAATTCAACATCCGAAATCCTTCAGACCTACTCCTTTAAATCCGGTCTTGCTCACGGTCGGTTTGCATATGCGACTGCAGTAGACATGATTCAGTCGATTCTATCAATATTCCTGATTCTGATCAGTAACTGGGGCGCAAAAAAGGTAACCGGGGAAGGTATATTCTGATGAAAGCCAAAACAAAAGGAAATGTACGGAAAACCGGAAGAAAGTATTACCGGTCAAAAGAGAACCTGATATTTGATGCAGTAGTAATAATCTTAATGGTTCTGATCTTCATTATTACAGCGTATCCTTTCTACTACGTTATCATTGCGGCATTTAATGACGGATATGACTTCATGAGAGGAGGCATCTACTTTTTCCCCAGGAAGCCTACGCTGTATAACTTCATAATGCTGCTGGCCCAGAACAAATGGGTGCGGGCAATTGAGGTGACGTTTTTCAGGACAATTCTCGGTGCAGCAATAACTGTTATTGCTACCGGCCTGGTTTCATATGCTCTTTCCAGAAGAGATCTTGTATTTGGAAAGTTCTATCGCGCGCTTGTCGTTTTTGCCATGTATGTTACCGCCGGCATTATCCCGTATTATATCCTGCTTCGTAATCTTCATCTTCTGAATACTGTGTGGGTCTTTGTAATTCCGAGTGCGCTGAATCTGTTTTTTGTAATTGTCGGGATCAGTTTCTTCGAAGCAGTTCCTATGTCGTTAATCGAATCTGCTAAAATGGATGGTGCGTCAGAGTTTAAAGTTTTCTTTTCTATAATACTTCCGGTTTCAACTCCTTTTATTGCAACTCTTGCACTTTTCTCTGCTGTTTACCAATGGAATGCATGGCTTGATTCAGCATATTACGTAAACTCCGAGTCGCTGAGAACCATCGCGTATCGAATGATGAATGAAGTCAATCAAACACTGGCCCAGACCTCAAACGGCGGAGAAATTGCCAATAAATCGACAGCAATGTCAACTCAGTCATCAGCGATGGTGACGGCAATGTTTCCAATCATGTGTGTATACCCGTTCCTGCAGAAGTATTTTGTCCAAGGACTGATGCTCGGGGCGGTTAAGGAGTAAAGGTTTGAATGCTGCCATCCCGGGAAAGGCTGCATTTAAATATATGGTGTATCACAAAAGGAGAAAGAGTATGAAAAATAAGTGGTTAAAGGCAGCGTCAATAATACTTGCTGCGGCTATGTTCTCCACAGGATGTGCAGCAGCAGGCGCACCGGCTCAGACTGGCTCTTCGCCGGCACCAGAAGCAACTGTCTCCGAGGCTCAGGCAGAGGGTACTTATGCCAAGGAAGACTGGATCACCCTGAAGCTTTTCGTTGATGAAACCTGGTGGTATTACGACACCTGGCAGGGAAGAATTCCGGACATTGTCGGAGATAAATTCGGCATCAAGTGCGATGTCACTATTCCGTCGGATACCAATCAGCTCAACATGATGATTGCATCAGGCGACCTGGGAGATCTGGTATGTACCGGTAAATTCAACAGAATGTGCGATCCCAACATCTGCTATACGCTCGACGAGCTCGCCGAGGAATATGGCATGGACCTGAATATCGGTTCGGTCATGCGTTTCGTGAATACAGCGGACGACGGAAAGCTGTATACACAGATGGTCGGATTCTCTCCCAACTATATTATGAAAGATTGGGATAAGTCTGTTTACGAAAATGCGGGCATGGTAATCCGGACCGATATCTATGATGAGCTCGGAAGACCTCCGATCGAGAATCTTGATCAGTTCGAGGACCTGCTTCAGATGGTCAAAGATAATTATCCGGATATGGTTCCGTATGCGTTCAACCCTTCCTTTACAAATGACTTTATCAAGATCCTTTGCGGTGCAACACATGAAGACACAGGGTTTATCGAAAGGGACGGCAAGGTCATTCCTGTAATGATGGATCCGAAGCTTGAAGAGTATTTCACACGGATGAATCGCTGGTATAACAAGGGATTCTTCACAGATGAAAACTTCGCGTGGACCGGTGCGGAAGCAGAAGACCTACTTGTGGCGGGCCAGTTGTTCTGTGATTGCTACTATTCCAATTCCGGCGACGTTTACAACGCGCAAATCAAAGAAGCAGGAAGCGATTTTTCAATTGAGCAGGTTATTGATATCACAACAAGCCAGCCCGGTGCTGAACTGACCGTCGGTTCTCCCGGATGGAGAGGAATGTTCATTCCCAAGAGCTGCAAGGATCCTAAGAGAGTCCTCGAGTTTATGCTTTGGGCGTGGTCTGATGAAGGCCAGGAGACGCTGCTCTGGGGCGAAGAGGGAAAAGACTGGAAATGGGATGAGGATCACAGCTATCCGATGTTGAATTATGACTTCGAAAATCCGGATGCAACAGCCGGAATGAAGTATTGGGGATGGATGTGCCACGATGGAAAGACAAATGCTATCGTCAATTACGGCGGCGGCGGAACAACATATCCGGCGCGTGTTGCACTGACAAAGATTGCGGTTGTCAATCCTGTCCTTGGAATGCTGCGAATGGGGCCTGACTCTAATGAGCAGGTTATCATGGATGGTCTTGCAGAACTCTATAAGAATGAGTCAACCAATATCCTTACAGCGCCTAACGAAGAAGAATGCAGGAGCCGCTATGCATCCTTCATCCAGACATGCTATGACATGGGCGCGCAGCAGCTGATTGACTGGGCGAACGAGAAATATCCTAAGATGAAAGAAGCATATGACGCAATCAAGGATAACGAAGACTGATAAAGGATAAATATTAATTAAGTCCAACTGATTACAGCGTTCACAGTACATGGGAATACAGTGTTTAATTCCGTTATTGTGAACGCTGTTTTTATACCCGGAGGTATGTGATATGTCAATTACCTGGAAGAACTCCGATAAAGGATCAGAGTTTTATTACAACGGTTCTTATGCAGGGACTGCACTTCATGCAGAAGGTTTTAAGGATCATTTTGTGGCATTGGATGAAGACGTTGTAAGGTGGGACAGAGTATCCGAGGTTGATACTGACAAAGCTTCCATGTGCTTTGTCGCTCCTTTCAAAATGACGTATGAGATGATTCCGCGCCTTATGTACGACGAGAATCGGGATGACAGAATTCTCGACAGGAATATGATGCAGAATCTTGTCCGCAATGCTGATCCGGCAGAGCTGGAGATTAGCTATATCCGCTTCTGCAAAGATGAAAAATCCGGTGAGCCGTGGCGAATCCCCTGGTGGTACGACAGCATTCCGGGGGCGGTCTATTCAGAGGGCGAGAGCCTTTCGGTTGCTGCTTTTCTGCCGCCGGACCAGATGGATGCTTCGTTCAGCAACTATTCTGAAGATAATGAAACCATATATGAATACATATGGCCTGAGGAAATGGGCCCGAGGATGCCGTCAGAAACAGCTGACGGTGAGCTGTTCGAACTTGACAGTATTGGTCCCACAATGAGACCGCCGTGGGTCGATGGTTATAAAAAAACCATTGAACCCCGCAGGAATTTCTCGATTATTCTCGTATTCCGGAACGTTGAACGGCCAAAAACCGCCTGGCACAGGCTTATCGGCGTTTCATGGGAAATGTATAAAAAGTATGTTCCTCCGAAGTTCAGTGATGAGGAATTAAGAGAACTCGGCTATGAGTTCGCTAAGAGCCTGTACTGCAGGGAAGAGGACGGATTTGAGACTTTTGCTTCCGGAAAGATATGGGGAGGAGAAGAGTTTACTGTCCGCCACGGTTATGAAATCGGATGGTGCGGGCAAGGCGGCGGCCTTTCTGTAGCGATGCTCGTGAAAGCAGTGCAGGATGATGACAGAAAAGCCTGCGCAATGGGCTTAAAAGGACTGGACTCGTGGATTAAGGCTGTATCAGAAAACGGGCTTATTCCGACCCATTACCCTGCGAAGATGTCTAATCATTTCGGCAGAAATGTAATCGATGCCATTAATCTGTATCACGCAGTCAGACATATGTTCTCCGGCTATGAGTACGCGGGAATGCTCGGATATGAGAGACCTGAGTATTTTAAGGCTGCGTGTGACATCTGTGATTTTGCAGTAAGAAAGATGGATAAAGAAACCGGCAGCATAGGAAAATCATGGTATGTGGACACGCTTGAGCCTGCAGTAACGGAAGGCACATGCGGCGTTTTCCTCTCATGGGCACTGTGCGTAGGATATCAGTATACAGGCAGACGCCAATACCTGGATGCGGCGGTTAAGAGCTATGAATACTATTATAACGATTTTCTGACCCGCGGATATTCTATTGGCGGAGCTCTGGATATCTTTACGATTGATAAAGAGTCAGGGATCCCGATCCTTACAGCGGGGCTTCTTCTTTATGAACTGACAGGCAATGACAAATACCTCGACTGTGCCGAGGATGCGGCATGGTATCTGTCAACCTGGCAGTGGTGCTACACAATGCCGTTTATTAAAGGAAGAACCCTGAATGAGCTGAATTATAACACTTATGGAGGAACCGGCATTTCAATGCAGGATGCCCAGCAGGATCCGTATGCGCTGCTTTATGTCCATGCCCTGTATGATCTGGCAGATTATACAGGAGACGAAACATGGGCAGAGAGAGCTCATGCGATCTGGGTTAATGGAATGGACGGCATCTCTGACGGAACTATGATTGCAGACGGACGCCCTGTTCCATGCGGCGCGCAGCATGAATGCAGGTTCATGGGAAGCCGTTATCAGGACGTGTTCCAGTGGCTCGTCGCATGGCCTACTGCATTCAGATTAATGAATCTGTGGAGGACAGATCTTCTTATTGGCGATCGAAAGGGAAGAACTTTGTAAAGCGAACCTGAGATTAAATGAGCGGGCGATGAACCTGTATGCCGGGAATAGAGCCGCCCGCTCCGTTTTTATGATGAGGAATAGTTGTATGAGTGTTCAAAACGTCAGCTTTACTACATCTGATAAAGATTTGCAGGTAATGTACGATACGGCGGAAAAGCTTCTGTATGGAAACATTATCCCGGTTGACGGAGGGGAGATCCTGATAAACGGTTCCGGATATAACGGGATGTGGATAGAGGATGGCCCGATTTATGCCGATTTGCTGGCAAAGCGCCGGCTCGATGTGTCCCTGAATATGATTAACACGTTCATTAAGTATCAGAGAACAGACGGTAGAATTCCCGGAATGTTCAAGGTGTTCCTCGCGAATGACGCTGATAATCAAAGGCAGGAAATTGGAAAAGAACCGGCAGGACTAGCTGCGTATTATGGATATCTGCAGGGATTCTGCTTTCCGGAACATGCGCTGAACATGTATTACTATGCTGATCAGGGACCGGAATACCTTGAGAAGCTGTATTCCATGCTGGAACAGTATGACGCATATCTCTGGAGAACGCGGGATTCGGATGGTGACGGCTGCCTTGAATTATGGTGTGAATGGGACACCGGAGAGGACAATTCAATAAGGCTGGAAGGGATGCTTCACGGCTGGGGAGCGGACACTCCGCCGCATGGTACGCCTGCGCCTTTTGAATCGATGGATGTGATGTCGTGGTCCTATGCGGCCCGGAATGCTCTGGCCAGAATATCCGAAATACTCCGGAACGGGAATGAGTTCAGATGGACGAAGCTTGCCCGTGAAGTATCGCAGAAGATAAGAGATTATCTCTGGGTTGATGCCAGAAAAGCCTGTTACGATCGCGACAAAGACAACAATATCATCGATACGCTGATCCACAATAATCTCAGATGCATGTATTATGGATCGTTCTCCCAGGACATGGCTGAGGATTTCGTCAAATATCATCTGAAAAATCCGGACGAGTTCTGGACAGATCTACCGCTTCCATGCATAGCGGTAAATGATCCCGCATTCAGAAATGTCGCAGGGAATAACTTCGGCGGTCAGCCTAACGGTATAACGTTTGTGCGTTCACTGTTCGCGCTTGAGAGATACGGTTTCTATTCAGAGAATACACATATCGGCCGGAGGTTAATCCGGGCTGTCACGCCCAAATGCCAGTTCGCGCCGCAGTTTGATCCTTTTACTATGGAACCGTCCGGAATGCAGCTGCCGCATTGCTTCAGCGCGACCATCCTGTCTTTCCTGGAACATGTAACAAGAATGTACGGTGTCAGAGCCTGCCCTGATCAGTTGAAATGGTACGCGGTTTCTACACCTGAAAAGACAGAGTACCGGCAGATATGGAAAGGACATGAATATTTGCAGAAGATCGATGGAAATACAGTAAGCGCTTATATCGACGGCAGAAACATCTTTACGATTCCCAGCGGCTTCTGTGTAATTACAGGCACGAATGGCGGCCTGATCAGTGCAGTCTGCATTGAAGAGGAAACAAGGGTATTAGAATACGGCGGGCAGGAAATCGTGCTTAAGCCAAACCAGAGATATGAGTTTTCCTGAGGAGAGGAGCGGCTTATGAATAATACATTTCTTAAACAGGCTGGGAAAGATACACAGGTATATATGGATGATATCTGTATAGGAACTGCGATCGGCTCCGAAAAGTGCAGGGATCATTTTATTGAACTCGGAAACGGAGTATTTCGATGGGACAGGTTATATGACACACCAGTCGGCGAAGCCGAAATGGAGTTCAGGGCAAACTATTCCATGACATATCAGATGATCCCCAGATTAATGTATGACGAAAACAGGGATACCAGAATCATTGACCGTAACATGATGCAGGGGCTCATCCGGAAAATGAGAGTGGAAGATATTGAATGCGGCTATATCAGATACTGTAAGGAAGAGAATTCAAAAGAGCCGTGGATTTTTCCCTGGTGGCAGAGCAGCATTCCGGGAGCAGCGTTTTCGGAAGGTGAGCAGTATGCCGCAGGCACCTTCCTTCCTCCCGATCAGATGGATGGATCCTTCAGTATTTATGAGGATGAAAGACAAAGTGTCCATAAGTATGTCTGGCCTGAGCAGGCATATCCGAAAATTCCTGCAGAGTCACAGGACGATGAGCTTCTTGAGTTCAATCTCCCGGCACCCGGCATCAAACCTCTGTGGGAGAACGGGTATAGGAGGAGTATTGCGAAAAGAAGGCTGTTTTCGGTAATCATAACTGTAAGTCAGGTATTACGCCCCAAGACTGCATGGCACAAGCTCATCGGACAGTCATGGGAAATGTATAAGAAGTATATTCCGCCCAAATTCAGCACGCAGGAACTGTGGGATTACGGCTTCCGGTTTGCTGACAGCCTTTACAGGCGGATGGATGATACATTCGAATCGTTTGCTTCCGGTTACAGCTGGGTGAACAATGAGCTGTTTCTGAGTGAAGGCTATGAAATAGGATGGTGCGGACAAAGTGCGCGCACAGGAGTGTTAATGCTTGCGAAGGCGATCCTGGAAAATGATGAAGCAGCCCATCAAAGAGGAATAAAGGCCCTGGATTCCTGGATCGGGACAATCGGAGAAAAAGGCGTTGTATCTACGCATGCAAATAAGCAGCAGTTTACACATTATGGAAGGAATGTAATAGATGCCATAAATCTGTATCACGCCTGTGATCAGTTCTTCATGGCTTATCGCTATGCAAGAATGCTCGGCGATGAACGGCCTGAGTACTTTGACGCCGCTGTCGGAATCTGTGATTTTGCATTAAGCAGGATCGATATGCAGACAGGAAAAATCGGAAAGTCCTGGTATGAAGATAACCTTGAGCCCGCTGTTGAAGATGGAACCTGCGGTGTGTTTTTGTCGTGGGCTCTTTGTACGGGCTATAAAGAAACCGGCAGGAAAGAGTATCTGGATGCCGCTGAAAAGAGCTATATGTTCTACTATCAGGAACTGATGTCGCAAGGGTATTCAATAGGAGGAGCCCTGGATATTTTCACAATTGATAAGGAATCATCGATACCGCTTCTGTCTGCCGGATTAATGCTTTACAGGCTTACAGGCAGCTGTGAATATGTGAACTGTGCGGTCGATGCGGCCTGGTATCTGTCTTCCTGGCAATGGTGTTATACAAGGAAGTTCATCCCCGGAAGTGCCATGGATGAATCAATGTATGATTCGTACGGCGGAACAGGCATATCCATGCAGGATGCCTGGCAGGATCCATACGCGCTGCTGTATGTTCATGATCTGTATGACCTTGCCGAGATCACAGGAGATCAGACATGGGCGGAAAGGGCACATGCAATATGGGTAAACGGTATGGACGGAATCTCTGACGGAACGATGGTGATTGATGGAAGATGGCTTCCTGCCGGTTCACAGCATGAGGCCAGATTCATGGGCGCAAGGTATCAGGGACCGTTCCAGTGGCTTGTATCATGGCCGACAGCCTTCAGATTATCAAACATCTTAAGAACAGATAATCTGCTGGGAGATCGAAAGGGCAGGGTACTTTGATGAATAAAGTCATGTTTGCTACATCCGACAGCAGGCTGCAGCACATGTATGATGAGGCGGAACGACTGCTGAAGGACAACATTGTCAGGGTAGATAATATTGAACTCCTGATCGACGGTGCCGGATATAATGCCATGTGGATTGAGGACGGCCCGATGTATGCGGATCTCATTGCGAGACGCAGGCCGGACATATCCCGGAATATCATTGAAACGATTATGCGTCATCAGCGGACTGACGGCAGACCGGGCGGTATGTATAAGATTATGTCCGCAAAAGATGCGGATAATCAGACAGAGTCGGTTACCGATGATATTTCGGGGCTGATTGTATACTACGGATATCTTCAGGGCTTCTGTTTTCCCGAGCATGCTTTGAACCTGTATTATTATGAGGACCTGGGCATCGATTACCTTGAACGACTGTACCGGATGCTTGAAAAATACGATGACTATCTGTGGAAGACCCGTGACTCGGATGGGGACGGCTGCCTGGAAATCTGGTGTGAATGGGACACAGGTGAAGACGATGCATTAAGACTTAAAGGGCTGCTTCATGGATGGGGAGCCGATTATCCTCCACTTAATACAGCTGCCCCTATCGAGTCAATGGATGTAATGTCTTTTTCCTACACTGCCCGGAACGTGCTGTCTAAAACATCGGCATTGCTGGGAAACGGAAAGCAGAAAGAGTGGGAAAATAAGGCAAAGGCAGTGGCGGACAAAATCAGAGAGTACTTATGGGTAGAGAGCAGGGGGGCATGCTTTGACAGAGATAAGAATAATGAAATTGTACCGGCTCTGATTCATAACAACCTCAGATGTATGTATTACGGTTCGTTTTCTCAGGAGATGGCGGATATCTTTGTCAGACGTCATTTGAAGAATCCGGAAGAATTCTGGACAAAAGTACCGCTCCCCTCAGTTGCTGCGAATGATCCTCTGTTTGAGAATTCATCTGACATGAACTACAGAGGCCAGCCGCACGGCATCACTTTTGTCCGTGCACTGTTTGCTCTTGAGAGATATGGATTCTTTTCTGAGGTAACGGAAATTGGCAGGCGCCTTATCGGGGCAATCGGTGAAGACTGCCGGTTTACACCTCAGTTTGATCCTTTTACAGGCAAGCCGACACAGTCTTCCTTCGGAGGCGCTTTCACGGCGACGATGCTCGCATTCCTTGAACATATATGCAGGATGTATGGAGTTGAAGCGGGGACAGACAGTATCAGATGGTATGCGGTAAACACGCCGGAAAACAGCAGCTATATTCAAATCTGGAAAGAACATGAATACAGGATAGATATTCATGATGGAATCGCATATGCATCAGTCGATGGTACAGGACGGTTCTCTTTCCATCCGGGTTTTCGGATAGTAACTGATTTTGAAGGCCGGCTATTGGAAGCTGACTGCATAGAAACAGAAGACACAGAGTTAGTGATTAACGATAAAAGCTATGGCTGTATCACCCCTGACACAAGGGTTATGCTATAGCAGGAACATAACCGGGTATTTGCGTCCGCAGGATAAGTCCTGCGGATTTTTTTGTGCTGAATCAGGCTTCTGTAACGAATTGTAAGCACTGTATCCGGCCCGTATACTGCAGGAAAAAGCCGCAGTGATTCATGCTCTGCAGGGGCTTGACGAGGCATGTGTTTGTGTTTAGTATTAGTAGCTGTATTATTCGCACTAATACAGTTAGGCTCTATGAGAACCGCGGCTGCCGGATTCCGGCTGGTCCGGTCCGGCAGGCCTTACCGTAATCATTACTGTAACAGCAGAGGTTAGAACGGATTATGAGAGGAAACGGTAACAGAGATTACCTTACGGGAAGAAAGAAAAACCGTGTAAAGCCGTTGATCATCGTACTCATAGTGCTTGCGGCTGCAGCCGCAGCAGGTTTTTTTATCTGGAAGAAGTTCATTAATAAGCCGCAGGAGGCGCCGCCTGATCCCGGTCCGCGCTATGAATCCGTTATCAGGACGGATATTGAAAGAATTTACAACGCGGGGGGCAGGATCATAAGCGCCGCGGAAGGCTATGTCGGGGCAGGAACCTCCGGCGATACGAAATTTCTCGTAGACCAGGTTTATGTGAAGGTCGGAGATATAGTGCATGAAGGCGATATTCTGTACACGCTTGACATGACCTCGCTCGAGGAGGATATCGAGATCCAGAAGAAAAAGCTGGCCCTGCAGCAGCAGGCCCAGGCTATCGATTCGGGTGCCTCCCAGAGAGCTCTTGTCCAGGCGCAGGCGGCTTCGGGCGAACAGTATACCCAGGCGACAAGGGAACTGATCCGCAAGGCTCAGGGAATCAACCGCAATATCATCGAACAGATCAGGTCCTACGACGATGTGCAGGTCTATATCGACAAGGAAGACCGGGCAAAGCAGATCTATGAAACCATGAAGGGCGACTATGAGTGGCTCGACGTGCAGGAAAGAGAATACTCAAAGACGATCAGTGATCTTTCGGCGCAGTTATCATTGCTGCAGAAGAGAAAAAGCTATACATCTGCCTTGAATTCATCGGAAGCTGATCAACAGGAGAGTAAACCTGATAACAACACAGAAAGTAATGGCGGTTCAGATAATAATGCAGGTACAGCAGATTCTCTATCAGATGAGGAAATAGCTCTGCAAAAACAAATAAACGAGTTAACATATACTATCGCCCAGGCACAGTACCAGCGGGACCTTATCACAGCCGAGATAACCAGGATCGACGATGCCAGGCTGGCATACGAACAGGCAAAATCCGACAGGCGGGACGCCCAGACGGCGCTGGAGCTGATCGAGGCCGGCGTCTATGATCTTGAGGACCTGGGAATCGCAACGGACAAGGGCAACCGCAGCGTCCTGGAGGCAGAGCAGGCAGTGCGTGACAGCATTGCAAAGCAGGGAATCACCAACCAGATCAGTGCGATCGACACGGAAAAAGAGATCCGCAGGAACCTTGAGATGCTCGAGCACGGAATCGTCAGGGCAACAATGGACGGCACCGTGACGGGCGTAAATATATCCCCCGGTCAGACGGCAACGGACAAGAACGCGATTATCCTCAACAATCTTGAGAAGATGAAGGTGATCGCGGATATCGACGAGGGACATATCGCGGATATCAGTGTCGGGATGCCGGTCCGCATCCGCACGGATTCCACAAAGGAAGAGAGAATTACCGGAAAGGTTATTTTCACTGCGCCCATCCCGAACGAGCAGGCGGCTGCATCCCAGACAAGGACAGAGAATACTGCGGCGCCGGCCCAGACATCGGCTGCGGCTTCCGCCAAGCCGGCTTACAGGGTTGAAATTGAACTGGACGATATCAACGACAGACTCCGGGTAGGGATGACGGCTAAGATTGAATTCATTCTGGAGGGCAGCACCGGCTGCCTTGCCGTTCCTACGGATTTTATTATGACGGACCCGGAGGGCAACAGTTTTGTGAGGGTTGTCAGTGAAATGGGAGATCCGGAGGAAGGCGCGGGGCAGAGCGGGCCCGGCGGGGAGGCGCAGCCCGACGCCAGCCCGGGAGAGGATGCGGGACTTACGGGAGAGTCGCTTGGAATGCCTGTCCGCGAGGTCATGGTGACAACGGGTGTCTCCGATGATTATTATACGGAAATCACTTCCGGCAGCATTCATGAGGGAGACATGGTAGAGGGCGAATCCGCCGGTCCAGGGATGGGCGGCTTTGACATGCTGGACGGGATCTATTGATTATGGAAGAATCGGATAACAGTATCATCCGCCTGAGAGGAATCACAAGGCGCTTCTATATCGGTTCGGAGAATGAGCTCGAGGTCCTGCACGGCATAGACATGGACGTGGACAGGGGGGAATTTACCGCTATTGTCGGGGAATCCGGTTCGGGAAAGTCCACGCTCATGAATATCATAGGTCTTCTGGATCATCCGACACAGGGAACCTATCATCTCATGGGCATCGATACCGCGGGGATGCGTGACGACGACCTCTCCATGGTGCGCGGCAGGAGGATCGGGTTTGTCTTTCAGACATACAACCTGATTCCCAGGACGAGCGCGCTTAAAAATGTTGAGATGCCGATGATGTACGCGCATGTAGAGCCTCGCCTGAGGACGCTGAGAGCTCAGGAGCTTCTGGAGCTGGTGGGGATGAAGGACAGGATGCATCACCGCCCGGATGAGCTTTCCGGCGGCCAGAAGCAGCGTGTTGCCATCGCAAGGGCGCTCGCGAATGATCCCGCGATTATACTGGCGGATGAGCCGACCGGCGCGCTGGACTCGGCGACAGGCAGGATAGTAATGGATATTTTCCACAGGCTCCATGAAGAACAGGGAAGGACAATCCTTCTGATCACACACTCCCAGCCTCTGGCAAATGAGACGCAGAGAATCCTGACCCTTGTAGACGGAAGAATCGTTAATTCAGAGAGAAGGCACAGCTGACAATGCTTACTGAGAATATACTGCTCGCCTTTTCATCGCTGGCGGCCAATAAGCTGAGGACGTTTCTCACAATGCTTGGCATCATCATAGGCATTGCGTCTGTTATTGCCATCATGACGGTCGGCAATTCGCAGACAGAAGAAAATGCCCGCCAGATGTCGATGTTCGGTGTCAATAATATCGAATGTTATATCTGGATGAAGGATGATTTTGTATACGACAGCAGTATGGATTCCAAAGACATGAATCCCGAGTTTACTCAGGAAATGCTGGAACAGATGGCACAGACTTACGAAGGCAGCATTGAAGGAATCGCCGTCCAGACATGGAGCGGAGGCGGCAGGGCCGGGCTTGAGAACGGGGATATCAGCAAGGTGTACGCCAACTGCGATATCCAGGGGGTCAACAACGGTTTCTTTACCGTGAACCGCTCCCAGGTTTCCCTGACAGACGGAAAGCTGTTTGACAGCAGGGATCCTGCAAACGACTATTCCGCGATCGTATCGGATCTTTTTGTAGGCAGCCTGTTCGACGGTGATGTGCAGCGCGCTCTCGGGAGCAGGTTCAACATTGAAACCTCCGGGGAGAGTGTGCTGACCTATACAATCATCGGAGTATATGCGTTCCAGAGCTTTGGCGGATTCGATGCCTCGTCGCAGAAGGATATCTCGACGACGGTTTATATTCCATACAGGAACGCGCTTTCCCTTGCCCAGGATCCGTCCTCGAACCGCATCAATTCCTTCACGATCGGCTGCCGCACAGGCGTCGATGTGATTGCCTTTACGCAGGAGCTGACAGCATATCTCAATTCGCTTCTCCCCCAGGATACGAATTATCAGGTATTCTGCTATAATAACGCCGAATGGATTGAGGATGTGAACAGGAACATGAAGGCGCAGACAAGGTCCGTTACACTGATCGGGGCGATCGCTCTTCTGGTCGGCGGCATCGGGGTCATGAATATCATGACCGTCACAATTACGGAGAGGACGCGGGAGATCGGGACAAGGAAGGCGCTCGGCGCCCCCAACAGCGCGATCCGTCTGCAGTTTATTACCGAGGCGGTAATCATCTGCCTGATGGGAGGAGTCCTCGGCATGCTGTTCGGAACCGGAGCGGGGTACCTTGTGTGCAGATTCGTCCAGCATATTCCCGTCGTCATGTCCGCCTCCAGCGTACTGTTTTCATTTGCGACCTCCATGGCGATCGGAGTTTTCTTCGGCTATTATCCCGCGGACAAGGCGGCAAGGATGGATCCGATCGAGGCGCTTCGATACGAATGACAAAGGCCGGCGCCTGTATGGCGGCCCGGAATGACAGGCTTTGGATAAAATACTTGAATACACCCTCCGCGAGGAAGATCTCGAATCTACAGCCGGAGGGCTTGTCAATCTGATACTGAAAAACTGCATACGCGTTACCGGGCATGAGATAAGCGCGGCGAAGTTCACGCCGGACGGGATCACAGCGGACGGAGCGAAGGTCCTTGTCAGCCAGAGACTCCTGCCGGGACAGACGCTGCGTGTCATCCTCCGCGAGGACGAAGAGGCTGCGGGCCGCATACTGCCGGTTAAGAGCCCGTCTGATCTTGAGATCCTGTACGAGGACGAGGACCTGATTGTCATCAACAAGCCGGCAGGCGTCGTTGTTCATCCCTCGCCCGGACATTATGCGGATACACTGGCCAATTATGTCGCGTGGTATCTTAAGGAGAGCGGGCAGGGAAGCGCCTGCAGGATCATAGGAAGGCTCGATAAGGAAACCTCGGGCGCGATCCTGTTTGCAAAAAACAGGGCAGGCGCGGCCAGACTGACGGGCGAGCGGGCCGTGAATTCGCTCAAAAGAACCTACATAGCGCTTGTCCGGGGCTGGTTTGACGAGAGCTCGGGGAGTATCGATGCGCCGCTTGAAAAAGCGCCGAATGTCCTGATGCTGAGACAGGTCGCGAAGGAAGGAACCGGGATGAAGGCTTTTACTGTGTACCGGGTTCTTTTACAGACGTATGTCGATAAAGAGGATGGTGCCGGAAGCGTAAATCCGGTGAAGGTATCTCTTCTGGAGGTACAGATCGATACCGGAAGGACTCACCAGATCAGGGTCCATATGGCGAGCATCGGGCATCCTCTTGTCGGAGACACTCTGTACGACGGAAGCTATGATCCCTCACAAAGCCGTGTGGTCATGCCCGCACAGGAAGAAGGCAGGGAGCCGGTGTATTCCCTTAAGGTCAGCTCCATGGCTGACGGGACCGGAAGGCGTGCCCTGCTTCACGCCGCGAGGCTGGAACTGGTCCAGCCGTTTACCGGCACCGCGCTTGATATAACAGCGCCTCTTCCGTCCGATTTCCCGCCGCAGTGCCGTGATTATTCCCTGCGCCAGGTGTCCGCGCAGGGCGAATAGATGTCCGCATAACACGTATTTTTCCTTGACACAGACGGGGTGCAAACATAAAATATATGTGTTTGCATAAGCACTCTTATGTATGTTTAAAGCGTTTTCCGTGCAATGGCGCGAGGGAAGCACCTTACGCCATTGTTTTATTTTCGGAACAAAATACAAAAGGACAAGGGGTTTTCAAGGTGGCTAAATATCTTGTCAAACGTATCCTGCTGGCGCTGGTCTCGCTCTTTCTGATCTGCTTTATCACGTTTTTTGCGATGAACGCGATTCCCGGCGGACCGTTCAACGGTGAAAAGGCTAAATCCGCCGAGGTCATGAAGGTCCTCACGGAGCGTTACGGCCTGGACAAGCCGGTGGGCATCCAGTTCATTAATTATATGAAGAATATTCTTCACGGCGATTTCGGCGTGTCCCTGAAGACAGGGCGCGATATCGCGCAGACGATCCTGGAATCCTTCTCCGTGTCGGCGAAGATCGGCGGCATGGCGATTATCGTCGCGCTTATCTTCGGAATCATTCTCGGCAGTACGGCTGCCCTGAACCGCAATAAGTGGCAGGATCATATCATTATTTTCTTTGTGACCCTGTTCACCGCAATGCCGAGCTTCGTATTCGGCTCGTTCCTTCTTCTGATTTTCTGCATCCAGCTGGGACTTGTCCCTGTCTGGACACCTTCATCGCCGAATTATGTGCTCCCGGTCCTTGCGCTTTCCTTCTCGCCGATGGCCTACATTACAAGGCTTACGAAGACGAGCATGCTGGATGTCCTCGGACAGGATTATGTGAGGACAGCCAAGGCAAAGGGCGTGAGCAGACTCAAGATTATTTTCATCCATTCTCTGCGCAATGCGCTGATTCCCGTCATTACCTATGTCGGGCCTCTGACGGCTTCTATCCTTACAGGCTCGCTTGTTATTGAGAAGATCTTTACAATCGGAGGGCTCGGCTCCAAATTTGTCGACAGTATTACAAACCGGGATTATCCGCTGATCATGGGTACGACTATTTTCCTCGCCACCCTGATGGTCACGATGAACCTTGTATCCGATATCGTATACAAGCTGGTTGATCCCAGGATCAAGCTGGAGTAAGACTGCTCCGGCAGGGCAGGGATCTTCGGAGGATAACCGGAAAGGACAGACATGGCACAGAATTATGATATTCCAGCACCAATAAAGAATGTGATGTCGCTGCAGCTGGACCCGGCCAAGTTTGAAAAGGCCACGGATGAAGAAAAGCGGCAGCAGGACGTGATGGCGGAGTCCACCACATTTTTCAAGGACGGCATGAGGAGGCTGCTGCGCAACCCGCTTGCGATCATCAGTATCGTCCTTCTTCTCCTTGTAGTCGCGACGATGGTTATCGCGCCTGCAGTGGTTCCGTACAGCTATGAACAGATCATAACCGTCAACGGGAAGAGAGACAAACGCGCCGCCAACCTCAAGCCGTTTGAATACAGCCAGCTCGAGCAGCAGTATATGGAAGAGACGGGCGAAAAGCTTTTCCCTCATATCATGGGAACCGATGAGCTCTGCAGGGACTACTTTATCCGTGTCGTATACGGAACCCGCGTATCCTTCATCGTCGGTATATTCGCCGCCCTGATGGTCATGATCATAGGCATCATCTACGGGTCGATATCGGGATATCTGGGAGGAAAAGTCGACCTGATCATGATGAGAATCGTGGATATCATCTATTCCCTCCCGGATCTGCTGATAGTTATCCTCCTGGCGGTTGTCCTGAAGGAGACATTAAGCCAGGCAAAGCTCGGTGTCTTCTCCAAGCTGGGAACGAATATGATGGCAATGTTCATTGTTTTCGGCATCCTGTACTGGGTAGGAATGGCAAGACTGGTCCGCGGACAGATCCTGACGATCAAGGAGAATGAATACGTGCTCGCGGCGAAGTCCATCGGCGCGAAGAACAGCAGAATTATCCGCAGGCATATCCTTCCCAACTGCATCAGTGTCATCATTATTTCCACAGCGCAGCAGATACCTTCCGCGATATTCACGGAATCCTATCTGTCCTTCATCGGACTGGGCGTCCAGCTCCCCATGCCGTCACTCGGTTCACTCGCGAACGCCGCGCGCTCGGGCATGCAGTCCTATCCGTGGAAGCTTGTATTCCCGGCGGTCATGATCGTACTGATCGTCCTTGCAATGAATCTTCTGGGCGACGCGATGCGCGATGCCTTTGATCCCAAGCTGAAGAAATAATTAAGTGCGAATTGAAAGGTCTGATATGACAACATTAAGTGCGGAAGAAAAGATAAGGCACAACGAAGAGGATCTGATCCTCTCCGTGCAGGATCTTCACACATCGTTCTTCACCGATTCCGGTGAGGTAAAGGCGGTCAACGGAGTTTCCTTCAACCTCGGAAAGGGAAAGATCCTTGGCGTCGTAGGAGAGTCCGGATCCGGAAAGTCCGTTACGGCCTATTCCATCATGCAGATTCTTGCCGATACCGGCCGTGTCGTCGGAGGGAAGATCCTGTATAAAGGCAGGAACCTTCTTGAGTTTTCCAAGAAGGAAATGGATTCGTTCCGCGGAGATAAATGTTCCATCATTTTCCAGGATCCCATGACATCGCTCAATCCGGTCTTTACTGTCGGATACCAGCTCAATGAGGCGCTGCGCCTGCATACCAACTATAAGAGCAGGGAAGCGGCCACACAGAGGTCAAGCGAGCGTCTGAAGATGGTAGGCGGCAACGAGCCGGAGAAGAGAATCAATCAGTATCCCTACGAGCATTCCGGCGGAATGCGCCAGCGTGTCATGATCGCCATGGCGCTCGCCTGCGAGCCGGATATCCTGATCGCCGACGAGCCGACGACCGCCCTGGATGTCACGATCCAGGCACAGATTCTCGAGCTGATGAAGGACCTGCAGAAACAGCTAGGCATGGCGATTATCCTTGTCACGCATGACCTCGGCGTCATTGCTTCCATGTGCGATGAAATCATTGTCATGTACGGCGGGCGTGTCTGCGAGAGGGGAACCGCGGATGATATTTTCTATAATCCGTGCCATGAATATACGAAGGGACTTCTGCGCTCGATCCCGAACGTCGACAACATGAAGGAGAAACTCGTACCGATTTCCGGTTCGCCGATCAACCTTCTGAACATGCCGTAGGGATGCGCTTTCTGCCCCCGGTGTGACAACGCCATGAAGATCTGCCTGGAGGAGGTCCCGCCGGAAATGCAGATGCCGGACGGGCACTATGCGTCCTGCTGGCTGAATGTCAAAAAGCAGATGGAGGGGGTAAGCGCAGATGAGTGAGCAGAATAATAGAAGCGAATACCTCGTGGAAGTCAATGACCTGAAAATGTATTTCCCGGTCAAGACGGGCTTCATGAAAACAATTCCCCTGAAGGCGGTGGACGGCGTCAGCTTTTCGATCAAGCCGGGCGAGACACTCGGACTGGTCGGCGAATCCGGCTGCGGCAAGACGACGGTCGGCAGAACCCTGCTGCGCCTGTATAAGCCCACCGGCGGCGAGTTCCGCTTTAACGGGGAACTGGTCACAGACAGGAACATCACACCGCTTCGAAAACAGATGCAGATGGTGTTCCAGGATCCGTATTCCTCACTTAATCCGCGTATGACGGTCGAGGATATCATCGGCGAGCCTCTTGATGTACACAAGCTGTACTCGAACAAGGCGGAAAGAAGAGAAAAGATCCTGCACCTGATGGAGCTGGTGGGCCTGAATGCGGAGCATGCGACCCGCTACGCACATGAATTCTCCGGCGGACAGAGACAGCGCATCGGCATCGCGATGGCACTGGCGGTCGATCCGAAGTTTATCGTCTGCGATGAGCCTGTATCCGCGCTGGATGTTTCGATCCAGGCACAGGTCATCAACATGTTCGAGGAGCTTCAGGAAAAGCTCGGTGTCGCATATCTCTTTATAGCTCATGACCTTCTGGTTGTGCATCACATTTCCAACCGGATCGCGGTCATGTATCTGGGCAGGATCGTTGAGATTGCTGACGCAGATGAATTGAATGATCATCCGGTCCATCCTTATACGCTCTCCCTTCTGTCGGCGGTTCCGGTACCGGATCCGAGAACGGCAAGGCAGAGCAGGCGCATCATCCTGGAGGGGGATGTGCCTTCACCGCTGCGGATGCCGAGCGGCTGTCCTTTCCGTACAAGGTGCCGCTACGCGACGGAGCAGTGCGCGAATGAATGTCCTTCACTTACAGACAGGGGAGGCGGACACATGGTCGCCTGCTGGAACAAATAACTGCAGCATACGCATATGTATGATGCGCAGTCCTGTCTTTGGTGGTATACTTGGACAATAACATCTGGTAATTACGGGGAAACCCGGATTATATATCACTATTTACTTTTTCACAGGAGGGTATGTATGAAAAAGAAAATAATTTCTCTTATGCTGACTTCCGCGATGGTAGCCGCGATGGTATCCGGCTGCGGCGGCGCAGCACCCGCACCCGCTGCACCGGCGGCTGAGCCTGCTGCAGAAGAAGCGGCACCTGCGGCTGAAGAAGCTGCAGAAGAAGCTGCAGAAGAAGTCGCAGAAGAAGCTGCCGAAGAAGTCGCAGAAGAAGCTGCTGCCGAAGAGCCTCACGGCCCCGGAAGCACTGCTGCACCTGTATGGGATCACTATGATGAACTGATCTCCCAGATTTATGTCGAGACAGATCCCGTTGCCCGTGAAGCTCTGATGCATGAGGCAGAGGACATGCTGATGGATACCGGCGCAGTCCTTCCGATCTACTACTACAACGACCTGTATCTGCAGGGACCTGAGTGGGAGCACAGCTTTGCGACAGTTTTCGGAACAAAGTACTTTATGTATTCCACAAAGGACGGCGGCAATGTTGACGTCATGAAGATCAACCTTGCTTCCGAGCCCGATCACCTGGATCCTTCGCTGAACAGCTCCGTTGACGGCGCTGCTCTTGCTTCCAACTCTTTCGTAGGCCTGTATACCTCCGCTGAGGACGGCTCCACTGTTCCCGCGCTGGCTGACGGCGATCCGGAAGTTTCCGAGGACGGAACACAGTTCACCATCAAGATGAAGGAAGGACTTGTCTGGAGCGACGGCACACCGCTGAACGCGAACGACATCGTTAATTCCTGGCTCAGAGCTGCAGATCCCGAGACAGCTGCGGATTATTCCTATCTGTTCGACGTATTTGCAAAGAATGATGACGGCACAATCGTTGCCGAGGCTAAGGACGACAACACAGTTTATTTCGAACTGGCTGCTCCGTGCCCTTACATCATGAGCCTTCTTGCTTTCCCTGTATTCATGCCTGTTCCGGCAGCAGCCTTTGAAGATGTCCAGGGCTGGGCTAACGAGGCTGGATTCGTTTCCAACGGCGCATACACTCTGAAGGAGTGGAAGCACAACGAGTCCATGGTTTATGTTAAGAACCCGAACTTCTACGATGCCGACAACGTCACTGTAGATGAGCTCGATTTCATGCTGAGCGCTGATGACACTGCGATCCTTGCAGCTTATCAGGCAGGCGACCTTGACTATGCGGATACAGTTCCGAACGGCGAGATCCAGAACCTGAAGGATTCACCTGATTTCCACATTATCCCGAACCTTGGAACATATTATGTAGGCTTCAACGTCAACAGCTCCATGTTCGACGGCCTTACACCTTCCCAGGCTTCTGCTATGAGACGCGCTCTTGCAAAGCTTATTGACCGTCAGTATATTATCGATACAATCGGCCAGACAGAGCAGGAGATCGCTACATCCTTCATTCCTACAGGAATCAGCGACGGCCATGGCGGATACTTCAAGGCTAACGATGATGACTACACCTTCCCTTATGCTGATACACTCGGATACTATGACACAGAAGTCGATGTAGAAGGTGCTATCGAGCTGCTCAAGGAAGCCGGCTTCGAGTTCGACGGCGAGATGCTCTCCGCTGCAACTCCTATCCACATCAACTATCTGACAAACCAGGGCACAGGCCACGAGGGTATTGCTCAGGCAATCCAGCAGGATTTCGCAGTCATCGGCATTACGATGGAAATCTCTGTTGAAGACTGGCAGACATTCCTGAATGACCGTAAGCAGGGCAACTTCGACGTTGCTCGCCAGGGCTGGCTTGCAGACTATGATGACCCGGTCAACATGCTTGAGATGTATGCTTCCGGTTCCGGAAACAACGATTCTCAGCTGGGTAAGTAATTCCCGCGGGGAATCATGAATCAGTGCCGGCTGGTACGGCATGAAAAATGAAATAAAAAAAGGACGGAGGTTTTTTCTCCGTCCTTTTTTTATTTCACATCGCAAGGCTTCCCATCGGATCCCAGGGAGCCAGAAGAATCGGATCCTGGTCAAACTGTGCCTTCTGCTCTTCGGAAAGGTATTTCCTGTCGAGAAGGATCTGGTAGGAGAACTGGCCGAACCATTCATCGCTCATGACGAAATAGCCTTTCTTTCCGATCTCATCTCCCCAGCTGTTTTCCACTCTCCAGCGGATGGGTTTTCCCGCATCGTCGAGGTCAACTCCGGTCAGCACCATGGCATGTGTCATCAGGCTCTCGCCGTAGTCGAGACGCTGTGCTTTTGTCATGGGAAAATCTGTGTCGAACAGTCCTGCCACGTCCATGGCGTCCATGGACAGGATTCCGGCTTTGCGGTCGGAGAACTGTCCAACGTCGCTGCCGAACCATACCGGCATGCCGTCCTTCAGCATGGCGATGGCGATGGAACGAAGATCATCCATGGGAAGGTTGAGGTATTTTACAGGGTATTTTCCGTCCCGGACAGAGCCGAGATACTGTACTGTGTAGGTGTGTCCGTAGGGCTTGTCCTTTGTGGGCGCGTTGATGACCGTGACAAGACTGTCGAGATCGTATCCTACGTACTGCTCGTAGAAATCCTGAGGAGTAATGTCTTTGATCCGGACAAATTTCCCGTCCTTATCCCTGGTTTCCCAGGTGAACCTGACGGGCGGTTTTCCGAGGCAGATGCAAAGCATGCGGTAGACTGTCTCCATCATGGTATCCTTCATGGCGCGCAGGTCTTCAACGGTTTTGCCGGCAGCATACGCCTCGCGCAGCTCACAGGCAAAGCCGCGGAGCTTGAGGGTCAGGTATTTGCGAAGCTCCATTGTCTCGACCGATACTGCAGTATCCGGATATACGTCCTGAGGAACGACGCCGTATTTCGCAACGAGGGAGCGGAACATATCCCACTGGCCTCCGTCTCCCACCGGATCCATAAGAAGATAGGAAACAACGCGCCCGTCCAGCGGCTCATCCAGAGTTTCAATGATGTTCTCAAGAAAATAATTGGACTTTTCCAGCTTGTCATAGAAAAGAGGGTAGTTCTGGGAGAGCTCCATGTTCTCGAGGCCAAGCTTTTCCATAACCTTCAGGCGCATGACATTCAAAGAGGCGAACATCCAGCAGCGGCCGGATTTCTTCTGGTTGCACACGTCGCCGGATTCTACAAATACGGAATAGGCGTGAGGGTTTCTGGCTGATGCGTACACATTTGACGCTGCAGCGCCTATGCCGCACTTTGCCGCTGCATTCATCGCCACAGTATTGGCATAGTTTTCTTCAAAATAGTCGGAAAACTTTTCAAGATCTTCAAATCGTACAGATGCGTTCATTTTCTTACTCCCTTTTTGTATTTTGTGTGTGTTGTCCCGCGGGCCTGCTTTGCTTATAATGGCGGGAGGGACGGAAATAGTTTACGTCGTATAACCGGTTTGCGCAATACAGCGCATTAAACAAAGTGCAGCAGAAAGGCATTACGGACCCGGATGAAACAGATTGATTTCGGAAGCGGCAGCATAGCGAAGAACATCATGAGAACAGCATTTCCCATGCTGGTCGCGCAGGTGCTGAGCCTTCTGTACAGTATCGTTGACCGCATATATATAGGAAGAATACCCCGGACAGGCACGATCGCCCTGGGAGCGGTAGGACTGTGCTTTCCTGTCATTATTATCATCGCAGGCTTTACGAACATGTTCGGCATGGGCGGATCGCCCCTGTTTTCCATGGAAAGAGGGCGCGCCAATCATGAGAAGGCAGGACAGATCATCAACACCTCCTTTCGCCTCCTGGTCCTGACAGCGCTCATTATTACAGCTGCCGGAGAGGTGTCCGCGCCGCTCCTTCTGAGGCTTTTCGGCGCGACAGAAACAGAGATGGCGTACAGCCTCCCTTATATGAGAATTTACCTTATCGGGACACTTTTTATCATGATCAGCGCGGGTATGAACCCCTTTATCAATGCGCAGGGGTTTCCGCTGCTGGGTATGGTGACCGTTGCGATCGGTGCGGTTTCCAACCTGATCCTGGATCCCGTTTTTATCTTTACGATGAGGCTCGGCGTTTCAGGCGCCGCAATCGCAACTGTCATCTCGCAGGGGCTTTCCGCGCTGTATGTGATGCGGGTCCTTAAGGGAAAAAGGAACCGGTATCCTGTGACGATCGCGGAAAACGGGAAAATCACTCTTCTGTATGCGGGAGAGATAGTAAGTCTGGGAACGGCTCCGTTTATCATGCAGTGCACCAACTCGCTGGTCCAGATTGCGTGCAACAGTGTTCTGATGCATTTCGGCGGAGGGCTTTATGTCTCCGTAATGACGATCGTATCGTCGGTGAGGCAGATCCTGGACACACCCGTAATGGCGATTACGGAGGGCGCGTCGCCTCTTGTCAGCTTTAATTACGGCGCGAGGATTCCTGAAAATGTCCGTAAGGCGATCCTGATTATGACCTCGATTGCGGTATCCTACACAATGATTATCTGGATCCTGATAGAGAGGGTTCCCGGGTTCTTCATTTCCATATTTACCTCGGACAGGGCAATTCTTACGGACGCAGTGCCGGCGCTGCACCTCTATTTCTTTGCCTTTATTTTCCAGTCCTTCCAGTACAGCGGACAGACGGTGTTCAAGTCGCTCGGGAAAAGAAAACAGGCGATCTTCTTCAGTATATTCCGGAAGGTGGTCATGGTGGTCCCGCTGACCTATATTTTCCCTTATCTTTTCGGCATGGGTACCTCGGGCGTTTTCCTTGCGGAGCCTGTCTCGAATTTTATCGGCGGCGGCGCCTGCTTTATCACGATGCTGCTGACTGTCATGCCGGAGCTTAAAAAAATGGAGGGAAAAGGGCGCGGCTGAGGCTGAGCGCAAAGCGCTCCGGGCCTTCGGGGATGCCGGCAGGTTTGCGTTTTGACTTAATCGGCACGGCATGATACGATAATGAATTGTGAGCAGCAGAATTTGGAAAGGTCCCGGTGACATTTCTAAAGTAAATATTTTTAACACAACGGTTAATTCAGAAAGTGAGGCTTATCATGATGAAACTGGTGCTGATCAGACACGGCGAGAGTGAATGGAACAAACTTAATCTGTTCACCGGCTGGACGGATGTGGAGCTCAGCGACAAGGGACGCGAGGAGGCAAAGCAGGCCGGCATTACCATGAAGCAGGAAGGCTATGATTTTGATGTCTGCTATACATCTTATCTTAAGCGCGCGATCCACACTCTGAACATTGCGCTTGACGAGATGGACAGAGCATGGCTCCCTGTCATCAAGAGCTGGAAGCTCAACGAGAGACATTACGGCGCTCTGCAGGGCCTTAACAAGGCCGAGACGGCGGAGAAATACGGCGAGGACCAGGTCAAGATCTGGCGCAGATCCTTCGATGTTAAGCCGCCCGCACTGGACAGGGATGATGAAAGAAGTGCGACAAAGCAGGCTATGTTCCGCGATGTCGACCCGGCGCTCCTTCCCGACAACGAGAGCCTTGAGACAACGATCGAGCGTGTCGTTCCTTATTTTGAGGAAGTGATCAAAAAGGACATGCTGGCAGGAAAGAGAGTTATCATCGCCGCACACGGCAACTCTCTGCGCGCGCTTGTCAAGTATTTTGACAATATCAGCGATGAGGACATCATCGGCGTGAACATCCCCACCGGCACTCCGCTCGTTTACGAGTTCGACGATAATTTCAACACAGTCAACCACTATTATCTCGGCGACCAGTCCGAAATCAACGCGAAGATGCAGGCTGTTGCCAACCAGGGCAAGAAGCAGTAAGGCAATTCGTACAGGTCAGCAATAATAAGCGGCGCTGCGGTAAAACCCGCAGCGCCGTTTTTTATGAGTGCGCCCGTCGGCGCATGCTGAAGATTAAACGTACAGAAAAGAGCGTCTTAAGTTCTCAGCGCAGGAATTCGTACAGATCTTTTTTCCTTTCCTCATAGTGAGACAGCGCAAGGTCATAGAGGGCCCTGTTGGCTGTTTCATCCATGTCGAAGGTCCCCATCTCCATACCGTCGGCAGGACAGAACAGGAAAGCCTTCCCGGCCTTTTCAAGGGAAAACATGAGGCCCTGGCAGCGCCGGTACATAAGGTGCCGCTCGTTGAGCGCCCTGACTGTATTCGGATAGCGGCTGCAGAGAAGGGTATACAGAGGGCGCAGGCCCTCTTTTTGTTTGACAAAAGAACGCGGCTTTGAGAGAAGGACAACTATTTTGTCACACCCGGCATCAAGGGCGCGCTGCACGGGAATTGCGTCGGTTGTACCGCCGTCGTAGTAGGGAATGCCGCTGTCCAGCACAACCGGCCTGCAGGCGGCGGGAATAGCGCAGCTGGCCATGATAATCCGGTAGTCGTCCTGCCGGATATCTGTTTTGTCAAAATATTCGGTCCTGCCAGTAAGGGCATTTGCTGCCGCAATTTCGAACCCGGAGGGATTATTCAGGACCGCAGGCCAGTCCAAAGGATCCCTGCCGTCTGAATTGGTCAGGGGCCCGTAAATATATCTCAGATTGAAGAGATCACCGTTCTTAAGCCATGAGCGCAGCCCGAAATACTCGGGATCATGGATGTGCTGTGTGTAAAAGCGAAGGTTCCTGCCACGCTGCCCGGCGAGAAAGGAAGCCGTATTGGCGCTGCCGGCAGATACCCCGATACAGTAGTCAAAGGTTATGTTGTCATCAAGAAAGCAGTCCAGAATGCCTGCGCTGTACGCGCACTTCATTCCGCCGCCTTCCACTATCAGTCCGATTTTCATGTATACTCCGTCAGCTGTCAGGATTGATCTGTCTGCAGCCTTGTCCTTATCCAGTAGGCTCCCATTGATGATCCGGGGACCTGCGTCACCTCGCGGGAAAGATACGCCGCAAGGAAGGAATCAGGCGCTGTCCAGGCCCGGGCTGAATCCTCGTCAGGGTATTCGATCTCGGCATACATGAATTCTCCGGGTTCTTTTTCATCTACGATATTGACCTCGAGATGCAGGCCGTCCGGCAGCAGATAGGTCCTGCGAGTCTTCTTTATCAGCGGCAGACGGATGATTTTCTCTTCAATCTCCCTGAACTTCTCCCCGGGGATCGGGAATTCGATTTCCTCTCTTGAAAGAGTCCCGAGGGACTTAAAGCAGAGGATATACTGCACCGAACCCGCGCGTTCTTCCTCCCTGATCCGCACGGTAGGTTCGACCGACACATACCCCTGGCGCATCTTTTCTTCATAAAGAACCGGATAATCCGCCTCCAGCCAGCCTTCAACAAGCCATTTTCTTTCTATTTCCACAGATACTGCCTCCTTATAAAGTATGATTGTAGCACCGGGGCAGCGTCTGCGGAAAGAACAGATTATTTTGTTTGTCCCGAAAGGCGAATCTTTATAAAAGATAATGGTGACAGTGGCTGTTTTGCTGTAAAATAGTTAATAGCCGCCTTACGGCGCGGAACGTATTGTTTTTCATTGTTATATTGCAGAGTTGAGGAATTCGAGCGATGGATCAGGATGTGTTGCAGATGTTGGCAGATAAGACAGCTTGGGAATCGACGGAAATGGAGGAGGCAAAAGAAGAGGACAAGGCAGCAGACAGTGTGCAGGCTTCGGAAGACACCGGAGAAGACGGAGGGCTTGCCGGTAAAAAGCGCGATATAGTCCGCCGTGCCGAGAATACTGCGAGAAAGAACAAAACACAGGAAGGGCGCACTGTAATGGAGGAGCTTTTGAAGGAGTGGCAGGAACTGCCCGCTCTTGATGATGAAGCCGAAACAGAACTCCGCGGAAAGCTCGAAAAAGCAAGGGACGATTACAATGAAAGGCAGGCGCTTCGCGATGCCGGTGCCGCGGCCAAGCAGGAGCTTGTCGAAAAGGCAAAGGAGCTGTCAGGGTCCGAAGAGTTCAAGCAGACAGCACAGGAGCTGAAGGCACTGATGGACAGCTGGAAGATGGCCGGAAGCGCCGGACCCGACCGCGACGAAATTCTCTGGAAGCAGTTTAACGATGCCAGGCAGGTTTTCTACGACAGACGCAAGGCGTTTTTTGAGGAAATGGACTCAAAGCGTGCTTCCAGCAGGACGCTGAAGAGCGAAATCATACAGGAAGCGTCTGCTATCCTGGAGAACCCCGGCAACTGGAAACAGGCCGGAGAGCGTATGAATGCGCTGTTTGACCGCTGGAAGGCTGCAGGAAGCGCCGGCAGGGACTACGATGAGGATCTCTGGCAGCAGTACACAAAGATCCGCAGCGAATTCAAGACGAGGAGACAGGCGTTCTTCAACGAGATGGACGCAAAGCGCCAGGAAGCGATGAAGATCAAGACCCGTCTGATTGAAGAAGCCGGAGCGATTGCGGGCGGCGGAGACATTTCGGCCGCAGCGGCCCAGCAGATGAAGGAGCTGGATGCGCAGTGGAAACAGGCCGGCAGCGCAGGAAAAGAACATGATGAGGATCTCTGGCAGCAGTACAGGGCAGTCACCGACAGCTTCTGGAATACGAGGCGTGCTGTTTCGGAGCAGAAACACAGTGAATGGCAGGCAAAACAGGACGACTGGAAGCAGAGAATGAATACTGCGCTTTCGCGCAAGCAGAAGCAGATTTCTGATCTGCAGGAGCAGATCCACAAGCTGAAGGAGCGGACAGGCGGCAGCTTTGACATCGACAAAATAGAACGCTTCACCGGTTATATCAACGAGAAGGAAGAAGCAATCCGCGGCCTTAAAAGGGATATCCAGGATATCCGGACCAAGCTGGAGTCTGCGGGAGCCAGAAGCTGACGGCGCCTTACATAACAGGGCAGTGGTGCAGACAATCTGCCGGTGCGCGTTTTGTCACCGGTTTGCAGCGCCTCGGGCATGGAGGATAATATGAATAAAGAGCAGATTGCGGCATTAATTGAACAAGGAAAGGCAGTCCTCGGCATCGAATTCGGTTCAACCAGGATCAAAGCCGAACTGATCGGAACGGATAACGCACCCGTCGCGGAGGGCGCCTGGGAATGGGAGAACAGGCTTGAGAACGGAGTCTGGACCTATCCGCTGGAGGCTGTCCATGAAGGACTGCGCGGCTGCTACAGGAACCTCGCCGAAGATGTCGAGAAGCGCTACGGCGTCAAGATCCGTTCCCTGGCGGCAATCGGGATCAGCGCCATGATGCACGGCTATCTTGCATTCAATGACAGGGACGAACTCCTGGTTCCGTTCAGGACATGGCGCAACACAATCACGCAGGAAGCCGCAAGAGAGCTTACCGCACTGTTTGACTACAATATTCCGCAAAGGTGGAGCATTGCGCATCTGTACCAGGCGGTGCTCAATAATGAGCCTCATGTCAGGGATATTTCTTATGTCGCTACGCTGGCGGCCTATGTCCACTGGCAGCTGACCGGGGAGAAGGTGATCGGTGTCGGCGACGGCTCCGGCATGTTCCCGATTGACATGGAGACCGGCGACTACGATGAAACAATGGTGAAGAAGTTCGATGAACTGATTGCCGACCGCTATGCTGACAGAGGCTATCCCTGGAAGCTGAGGGAGATCTTCCCGAAGAATCTGAAGGCGGGAGAAGAAGCCGGCACCCTGACGGCGAAAGGGGCAGCTCTCCTTGACGAGAGCGGCCTGCTGGAGGCTGGAATTCCTCTGTGTCCTCCCGAGGGAGACGCAGGCACCGGCATGACAGCGACGGATTCCGTGGCGCCGAGGACGGGAAATGTCTCCGCCGGTACATCCGTATTCGGTATGATTGTCCTTGAAAAGCCGCTGACGAAGGTTTATCCGCAGATTGACCTTGTGACTACGCCTGACGGCGCCCTGGTTGCGATGGCGCACTGCAACAACTGCACCTCCGACCTGAATGCGTGGGTCGGCATGTTCGATGAGTTCTGCACCGTGATGGGCATCCAGGCTGACAGGAATACGATATTCTCGGTGCTGTACAATAAGGCGCTTGAGGGAGACAAGGACTGCGGCGGTCTTCTTGCATACAACTTTTTCGCAGGCGAGCCGGTTGTGGATATGGATGAGGGAAGACCTCTGTTTGTCCGTATGCCGGATGCGCGCCTTACGCTTGCCAATTTCATGCGCACTCATCTTTACGCTTCACTCAGCGTCCTGAAGATCGGCATGGACCTTCTGCTCAAGAACGAGGGCGTGAAGGTGGAGAACATGCTGGCGCACGGCGGACTGTTCAAGACAGAGGGCGTCGGACAGAGAATCCTGGCCGCGGCGCTCGATACGCCTGTCACGGTCATGGCGACTGCAGGTGAAGGCGGCGCCTGGGGCATGGCGCTTCTTGCGGCATATATGGTCTGCAGGATGAAAGCGGATAAGGAAAAGGCGGACGCCATGACACTCGCCGGCTGGCTTGAGAGCGACGTATTCAGCCAGGACGCAGGCAGGACACTGCTTCCCGATCCCGAAGACGTACAGGGCTTTAACGACTATATCGCAGGATATGAAAAAGCGCTTCCCGCAGAGCGCCTGGCAGCTCAGCTCATGTCTATGAACTGACGGAAAGACGGAAAATGAAGAACTCGTTACTGGAATTATTCCTTGTATTTGCCAAGATCGGCGGGACCACCTTCGGCGGCGGCTATGCCATGCTGCCGATCCTGCAGCTGGAAATTGTAGAAAAGAGGCACTGGGCGACGGAAGAAGAGCTCATGGATTATTACGCCATCGGCCAGTGCACTCCCGGTATCATAGCCGTCAATACGGCGACATTCATAGGTTACAGGAAGTTCGGCCTGGCCGGGGGAATTATTGCAACCTGCGGCGTTGTCGCGCCGTCCCTGGTCATTATTACGCTGATCGCGATGTTCCTGACGAATTTCGCAGAGATTCCCGCCGTGAAATATGCTTTCGACGGCATCAGGGCGGCTGTCTGCGTGCTGATCTTTAATGCGGTGATCAAGCTGGGAAAAAAATCCTTAAAAGATTCACTGTGCATTATCATCTTTCTTGTTATCCTCGCCCTGTCTCTCTTTGCGCCGGTTTCACCTGTGTGGCTGGTAGTGGCTGCCGGTGCAGCCGGGTATTTCCTCAAGCCCGTTGCTGACAAAAGAGCGGCAAAGACACCCGGCTGGGACGGCAAAGACAGGAAGGAGGACGGCAAATGAAGACAGTGATCCTCCTGTTCTGGGAATTCTTTAAGGTAGGGCTTTTCTCTGTTGGAGGAGGCCTTGCGACACTTCCCTTCCTGTATGACATCGCCGCCAGGAGACCCTGGTTTACAAATGCCGATATTCTTGATATGATAGCGATCTCTGAGTCGACACCCGGACCGCTGGGTATTAATATGGCGACATATGTGGGTTACAGGACACTCGGCGCCGCCGGTGGGATTATCTCGATAGCCGGGATTATAACCCCTGCGATCGCTGTTATCGTGATAGTGTCGAAGATCCTGAAGCGCTTTAAGGAGTCCGAGGCGGTGCAGCGTATTTTTTACGGGCTGCGCCCCGCATCAACCGGACTGATTGCAGCGGCAGGACTGGGTGTTGCCAGGGTTACACTCCTTCGCATTGACGCATTCAGACAGACGGGGAGTATCCTGCAGCTCTTTAACTGGAAACTGATTTTGCTTGCAGCTGTATTATATGCCGCGATGAAGAAATGGGATAAGCATCCGATTCTCTTTATTGCCGCGGCAGCTGCGGCAGGGATTGTTTTGAAGCTGTAATGTAAGCTCTCTGCAGACTGTCATCCTGTTACATTATGGGTTTATTTGTTTTCAACAGTATTCTTCTCGGTGCCGGACTTGCCATGGACGCATTCTCTGTTTCTGTGACTGACGGCATGAGAGAACCGGCAATGAGCAGAAGGCGTATGCTCCTGATCGCAGGGACATACGCATTTTTTCAGTGCGTCATGCCGCTTGCGGGCTGGATCTTTGTCCGCGCCCTGAGTGAACAGTTCGAAGCCTTCAGGAAGTATATCCCCTGGATCGCGCTGGTGCTGCTGTCTTATATAGGCGGCAAAATGCTGGCAGAGGGAATCAGAGGCCTTTCGAAGAATGAGGACGAAGAACCCGGTGAAGCTGATCGCGCGGAGGCGCCTGAGAGTTCGCTGACGGGAGCGGTCCTGATTATGCAGGCGGTTGCAACATCGATTGACGCGCTTTCCGTCGGCTTTACCATCGCGAATTACGGGTGGGCGAAAGCGCTTGGGTGCGGGCTGATCATTGCGGCTGTGACGCTCCTTATCTGCGCGTTCGGAATCAGGATCGGAAGAAGGATAGGAACTGCGCTCAACAGCAGGGCGACCATGCTCGGAGGTATTATCCTGATCATTATCGGGCTTGAGATATTTGTTAAAGATCTGCTGTAGCTGACATGAGGTGATATTTATGCAGGAAGATTATATAGCGGCCAGAAAAACAGGCATCAGAGAATATAAAAAGGCGGTTATGGAAGGAAAGAGTCCATATCCTCCGGTGCTGGATGAGATACTGAAAAATGTGGATGTGATGCCCCAGCAGATACCGGTCGGCACGATGGAGATCCCGCTCTCAATGGTTGCGGGCACCAAAACAGCCGGGAGGACGACAGCCTTCTCCAACGGCTTTCTGCCCATCCTTAAGGAGGGCACAGAGTTTGCCGCAAAGTGGCAGAATCTCTATGAGGCGCAGAACAATGAGGGAATCCGTGACCCTGTCAAGGTCTATGAATTCATGAACCGCTTCTACGTCCAGGAGGGAAACAAGCGCGTTTCGGTCAGCAAATATGTCGGACTCAATTCGATTATGGCGGATATCACGAGAATCCTTCCGAAACGATCTGAGACGCCGGAGGTCAGGACCTACTATTCGTTCCTGAAGTTTTTTGCTGTTTTTCCCGATTACGAGCTCCACTTCTCGGACAGCGAACTCTATGTCAGGTTTGCTGAGCTGATGGGGCAGAATCTGACGGACCCGTGGCCGGAGGAGGTACAGCAGACTGCCCGCGCAGCGTATGCTTCTTTTGAAAAGATCTTTATAGGACATGGGGGAAAAAGACTGGGGATCAATACTGCGGATGCCTTTGTCATTTACCTTATGGTCTATCCGCTGCAGACGCTTCTTGATGAGACGGACAGTGAGATTGCTTCCAGAATCGAAAGGATCTGGAACGAGTTCCGCACGCAGACCAACAGGAATAATATCGCTGTCGTGGAGTCTCCC
>JAEEGL017044245.1_pt1 | contig 32803 bp, 32 predicted proteins | sample 9134231 | NCBI WGS metagenome assembly JAEEGL01 (sample SAMN16246548, study PRJNA631951) | gut metagenome | biome: gut microbiome; feature: rumen; material: fiber-attached | host: Bos | place: Iran: Karaj | collected 2018-10
CTATTTCTAGTTAGTAATCTATTACTCTCGAAACAAAAAGTTCGAGCTTCTTATCACATTGGTAGCGACGGGGGGATTCGAACCCTCGACCCTCTGGGTATGAACCAGATGCTCTAGCCAACTGAGCTACATCGCCATTTCAAAAGTAATAACATAATAACATATTATTATTACTTTTTCAAGGTGTTTTTATAAAGTTGGTACTTTTTCTATTACTTCAGGTGTCATACTATCTACTTTATCCATAAAGTATTTATGACATGATAATTTCTTATCTTTTAGAACAGAATACCAAATAGCATTCATATAAGCATCTCTAGATGTATGACTTATTTGAATCATTGATGGAGATGATAATACATGGTATTGATTCAATGATATATATTTTTTAATAATAGCAGTAAATACTTCATCAGTCATTTCTCCATCATATGTGAAATATGCAACTCTTGTATATTTCATACCATTGAATGGTTCCATTATTAGTTTATATTCATTATTTCCTAATGCTATTAAACTACATGTATACATTTTATCTATTTGATCTTCTTCTGATACATATGAACTTACATATGTCCCTGTAATGACATTTGGAATAGCTATTTTAGTCATTATAGGTTCTAGTTCTGTTATTACATCATCTCTAAAATTAGATGCAAGTACAACGTTCTTTCTTTCTTGTTCACCTACATATAATGAACCTGATGCTTCTCCACTTCTTCTTGATAGACCTTCTGGCTCTTCCGGTTCAAAATATACAATATTACTTTTATCTTTAGTTTTCTTTGACTCTATATATTCATTATTAATATATTCTATATATTGTTTAGCCGCATTTTCAAATCTTTGTAGTTCTTGAGTTAAACTGGATTCTTTTTCAAAATCAGGTTCTACTTCACCAGATTCCAATAAGAATTCAATTTGATCTCGTAACACATTTTTAAATTCATTCTTTTTCTTAACTAATCTAACTTTTCTCTTTTCAGCTTCTTTCTCATTATCAGTTTCTGTTATAGATGTTTCATATTTTTTTATATATTTGCCATATAACTGATTAAAAGAAGCATGCACTCTTCTTTCTACCCATTCTATTCTTCTTGCTTTTTTAAATAAGTTTTGGCTTCTTATTTTAGTAAATTTAAAGTTTGGATTTTCAAAACTAAGATTTTCTGTTGTATCAGTAATTAATAGGCTTGTTTTACCATTATTAAAAGTAAGTATCAAAGATATATAACCGTTTTTATCATATGCTATTACACAAGTATCATCTATTCTATACTCAGTACCATTTTTAGATAATTCTCTAATAGCAGCTTCTACTAAAAATCTAGGTAATCTTCTTGTAGAAATATATGTTTCGGTTGTTGATATACCTTTTTCTTTTACAAATTCATCAATTTTCTTTAACAAATCATATTCCATATCTACTGCCTACTTTCTAAATAATTTTATCACATTTTCAACAAAAAAGATATTAATTCATATCAAAATTAATATCTTCTTTATTTAGTTTAATTTTATATATTTCATTAATAGTATAATTACCTTTTAATTTTAACGGAATATAATTACTTGTAAATCCATAATAATATCCATCTTTTTCTTCTTCAATTAATACTTCCACTTCTTTATTAATAAATGTTTCAAAATATTTAGATTCTAATTCATTAGATAAATCTATTAATTTATGTACTCTTTCTTTTTTTATATTACCTGGTATTTTATTATTCATTCTACTAGCAACTGTTCCTTCTCTATCTGAGTATGGGAATACATGTATTTTAGAAAAGCCTATTTTTCTACAAAAATCTAATGTATCATTAAAGTCTTCTTCTGTTTCACCTGGGAAACCAACTATTACATCTGTAGATAATGATATACCTGGTCTTAGTTTTCTTATTTCACTCACTTTATCTTCAAAGTATTTAGTATCATATCTTCTGTTCATTTCTTTTAATACATGATTAGATCCAGCTTGTAATGGTATATGTAAGTGTGAAACAAATTTATCATTGTTTTTAATAATATCCATCATACCTTCATCTAATTCAACTATTTCAACTGAAGATAATCTTATTCTTTCTAATCCTTGTATTTTTGATAATTCATTTATTAAAACACTTAATCTTTTACCATTACTATTATATTGTCCTGTATGAATTCCACATAATACTACTTCTTTATGGCCTGAAATAACTAAATCATTTACTTCTATAATACATTTATTTAAATCTTTACTTCTTACTCTTCCTCTTACATATGGAATTATACAATAACTACAAAAGTTATTACATCCATCTTCTATCTTAATAAATGCTCTATGATGAGTATAATATTTTTTTATTTCCATATCTTCAAAGTCTACATCATTCATATCATAGAATTTAATAATTCTTTTTTTGTTTTTTAAGTATTCATCTAAATAATCAATTATTTTAGATTTATCATTATTACCAATTATAATATCTGCATCTATTAGTTTTTCTATTTCATTGCTTCTAAACTGAGTAAAACATCCCATAGCTACTACTACTGCATTTGGATTATTTTTTTTAATATTATTAATTGTTTGTTTACTTTTATTATCTGCTGTATTAGTAACAGTACATGTATTTATAATACATATATTTGCATTATCATTTACTTCTTTATAACCATGAAATAAAAGCAAATTTCTTACAAATTCGCTTTCATATGAACTAACCTTACATCCTAATGTTTTTATATAAAATGTTTTCATTCTAAATTAATCCTAAACTCTTTTAATATTCTTAAGAATTCTTCTTCTGCTAAATAATTATCAGGAGCACTAACCTCTCTTTTTTCAACTTCAACTTTATTAACTTTAGGTGCATCTTTAGATGTTTTTTCTTCTTTATAAGTTAATGAAATATTAGATGCATTCTTTAATAATTGTTCATAACTAATAATAGCTTTATTTTCTTGTTCTTCTTCATATTTATCTATTATTGCTTGATTTGATGAAACACCTAAATCATCAAGTCTATTTTGAGTTCTAATAGATAACTCTTCTGCTGAAATAATAGCATTCTCTTCTTCATTACTTTCATAATCATTTATTTCATCATCATATGTTTTTAAAGAAGAAACATCAATTTGTTTAATTAATGGTTTATCTGCTTCTAATTCTTCTTCATTATTAACTGCCATTAATTCTTCAAAGAAATCTTCTTTTTCTTCTTTCTTTTCACTTGATTCTAGTAATTCATTATATTCTTCTCTTGTTTTTAATAAAGCAACTATTAAAACAACTAAAATAATTAGCAATAAGGCTAAGAATACTAAGAAATAATCTCCACTTACAAATGTATCTATCAACATATCAAAATTTTCCATATTAATCACTTTCTCTTAAATATTTTAGTATTGACGCTATCATTAAAGGAACTGTTTCAGTTCTAAGAACATCTTTACCTAAAGATGTTTTAATAAAACCTTTTTCTACAAGTATTTCTTCCTCTTTTTTAGATAGTCCTCCTTCTGGTCCAAATACTAGACTTATTGTATCATTAGCATTCTTCATTGTTAATACTTGACATATGTTTTTGACATCATCTTTGTCAAGAGAACACAATATATTTACATTTGATATACTATCTATTTCTTTGGATGAAATAATTTTATCTAATACTGGTTTTTGAATTCTATAACTTTGTTCACTAGCTTCTTTAATTATCTTATTCCATCTAGTTAACTTCTTTTCATAATCCTTTTTAGGTAGTTTATACTTACAATGTTCATACTCTACCACTATAAACTTAGTAATACCAAGTTCAGTACCATGTTGTAATACAAAACTCATTTTTTCTTCTGATAATAATGGTACATATACAACAAAGTCTTTTAATTCTTCTTTATCTTTAAATACTTCTTTTATTTCACATGATAATAGACCTGAATTCAATGAACATATATAACTACTGTTATCATAAACACAAATAATTAAATCATCTTTTTTCATTCTCATAACATTTTTTATATGATTTAAATCATTATCATTTAATAATAATGTATTATTCTTTTTATCCTTAGCAAAATATTGTTGCATATATCCTCCTATTTAAGAGTTACTATTGTTTCTCCATCATTATAATTATTTGTTTTATAATCTTTAACTCTTTTATCACTTTTTAAATATTCATGAATACTTGTTTTTAAAATGCCACTACCTTTACCATGAACTATTATTAATTGTTTATTATCTATTTTTAAATTCTCATCAATAAATATCTTTACCATAGCACAAGCTCCTGTTCTATCATATCCATGAAGATCTAGATGTGGTAAATTATATAAAAATGGATCAATAAAATTCTTCATTATTATTCCCTTCTTAGTTAGTTATTATAATATAAAAAGCAACACAAAAACAATATAAAAGCATATTCTTTATGTCAAATAAAAAAACTATGTAATCATAGTTTTATTTATTTCTTTTGACTATATAGCCTCCTACTATTTCAGTCATATTTAATGCTCTTACTTCATTTTCAGATATCATATGAATTGTCTCAACTGTTATTTGTGATACATCTTCAATAGGAGCTTCATCATTTGAATATTGGAATTCACCATCACTTGCATAATAACTACTTACAGTTCCATCATATTCAACTACAATAACATAGCTCATTTTAGTACTACCTGTTAAATCAAGTGAATGAAGACCATCTACATCTTGACCATCAAGTCTTGCATAAGTAATAGCACTTCTTTTACCATAATTATCTATTTTACTTTGATCTATTGCTGTTTTATAAACAGTTTGAACATCTGTTAAGAAATTCTTTTTCTTAGATTCTTTATATGCATCAACTGCATTAGGAATTGCTATTATCATTAACATAGCTAAAACACCTACTACAGCTAATAATTCTATTAATGTCATACCTTTTTTATTCATAATAACACCTCTATATATAAAATATCACAAAGATAAATAATATTTAATACAAATAAAAATTGTTTACAATTATTTAAGTAAAATAAAAAAGTGATTAAATCACTTTTTATTCTTCAGTTTTTTCTGCTTTTTTAGTTGTTCTTCTTGTAGTAGTTTTCTTAACAGGTTTTTCTTCTTTTTCAACTTTTTCTTCTTTTGCAGGTTTTTCTTCTTTAACAACTTTACCTTCTAATGCATCTTTTGATATTTTTACTAATTTAGTAAATTCTTCTGGTGCATAGATAGCAAGTTCACTAAGCATTTTTCTGTTGATATCAACATTTGCTTTCTTTAAACCAGCAATAAATTTAGAATAAACAACATCATTACTTCTACAAGCAGCATTAATTCTAGTTATCCACAATTTTCTAAAGTCATTAGCTCTTTTCTTTCTATCATTAAAGCTATATGCTCCACTATGAAATAATTGTTCTTGAGCTGTCTTGTATAATCTATGTTTACTTCCAAAGTAACCTTTAGCTCTTTTTAAAACTTTTCTTCTTCTATTTTTAGAAACTATTCCACCTTTAACTCTTGTCATTTATTCTACCCCCTATTTAACTAGTCCTCTGTATCTTTTAGCGTCTCCCTTACTTAATACAGAACCCTTTCTAGCTTTTCTGTTGAAGTCTGTTGGCTTCTTTCCACTGTTATGATTAGCTCCTACATGTCCAATTTTAGTTGAACCTGAATTTCTAACTGCAATTTTTTTACTTATTCCACCATGTGATTTCATCTTTGGCATAATATCTTCTTCCTTTCTATTTTTTAGGTGTTAGGAATAATTGCATACTTCTACCTTCCATTTTTGGCATAGATTCGATTTCTGCAACTTCCTCTAAACTTGTAGCAAAACGTAGTAATACATCACTTCCTAATTCAGGATGTGATAATTGTCTTCCTTTAAATCTAACGGTAGCTTTTATTTTGTGACCTTTTTCTAAATATGCTCTAGCATTTCTAACTTTAGTTTCAAAATCTCCAACATCGATAGAGACACTAAGTCTATATTCTTTTAATTCAAGATTTTGTTCCCTTTGTTTTTTCTTTGCTTCTTTAATTTGTTTTTGTTTTTCATAACGATACTTATTATAATCAATTATTTTACAAACTGGATTTTTAGGATCATTATTCAATAAAACTAAATCTAAATTTGCAAATTTAGCAAGAGTTTGAGCATCTTCAATCTTTTTGATACCCATTTTCTCTCCATTAGGTCCGATTACCATTACTTCAGGAATTGTTATTTGTTCATTAATTAGAACTTCATTATTTTGCTTTGCTATATTAAAACACCTCCACATAATTGAAAAAAGTGGACATGAGTCCACTTTAAAAAACTTAATTAATATTATATAATTAGCTTTTTTACCAATGTATTTATACATCTGGTGAAGAGTGGATCTCTTTCTTTCTTTTTCAACGTCTTTGATTATATATTATTTTTTTTTATTTGTCAATACTTAATAATCATTACATTGATTCCAAATATCTTTAGGTCCTTCATTGTTTGAATCATAATATTCACAACCACCATAGAATTCATCACCTGATCTATATTTACTAGATGATGTATCAAAAATATATTCATTTTTAAATTCTGAGCATGCTTCAGGATTCTCACATTCATATATAAATCTGCCATCAGTAGTATACAAATATACTACTCTACCTTGCATGTCAATAATAATCTTATATTTCATTTCAGATTTATTCTTTGTAGATAATGGTTCAGCATTAACACATTGTGGTTGTTCTTCATCACTATATCCATTACAGAATACACCATATCTTTGACCTTCTATATCATGGAATTTTAATTTACCTCTTCCCTTTAAAAGATTATATTCTGTTTTAGCAGTACTATAAAGTGCATTTACTTCATTTCCAAAGTTATCTGCTTTTGCTTCATTTAAACTCTCTGTAACATTTGGTATAGCTATTATAATAATTACTGCCATAATAGCAACAACCGCAAGTAATTCTACTAAAGTAAAACCGTTTTTATTCATATAATAATCACCTTCTACTATAGATAATTTTAACATAAAAGAAGTAGTAATTCTACTACTTCTTAATTAATACTGTATACCCCATGTAACTTTATGTTTAGCTTTTTTACCACAACAAACACATTTTTCAGTTTCATAATCTTTAGTTTCTACAATACATCTTGATTTAGTACCTTTGATTTCTTTAATCTTATTTTCGCATTCTTCATTACCACACCAATATGCATTAACAAAGCCTGGTTTATCATTCATAATCTTTTCTATATCTTCCATAGTATTTGCTTCATATGTTCTTTCTTTAACATTTTGAAGTGCTTTTTGATATAGATTTTCTTGTATTTTATCTAAAGCTTGTGTTGTGATATTAACAACATCATTTAATTTAATAACTTGTTTTTCTAAAGTATCACGTCTTACTACTGTTACTTCATTATTAACAATATCTCTTAAACCAATTTCTATTCTTAATGGAATTCCACTTACTTCTGCTTCAGCAAATTTAAATCCCGGTGATTTATCAGAATAATCAATCTTAACACTTAAATCTTTTTCCTCTAAGGATGATTTAATATGTTCAGCTATACTATATATTTTTTCTTCATTCTTAAGTGGAACAATTAATACTTGTGTTGGTGCGATCTTTGGTGGCAATACTAATCCCCTATCATCAGAGTGAGCCATTATTAAAGCACCAATCATTCTTGTTGAAACACCCCAAGATGTTTGATAACAATATTCATATTCATTATTCTTATTTATAAATTTAATATCATATGCTTTAGCAAACTTTTGTCCAAAATAATGACTTGTTCCTGATTGTAAACAAACTCCATTTTGAGTTAAAGCTTCTATTGTTAAAGTATATTCTGCTCCTGCAAACTTTTCCTTTTCTGTTTTTCTTCCAGTTAATGGAGGAATAGCCAAATATTTTTCAAAGAATTCTTTATATATTTCTAACATTTTATTTGTTTCACGTTCTGCTTCTTCAGCTGTAGCATGTACAGTATGACCTTCTTGCCATAAGAATTCTCTTCCTCTTAAAAATGGTCTTGTTTCTTTTTCCCATCTTACTACATTACACCATTGATTATACATTTTTGGTAAATCTCTATATGTTTTGACTGTTTTACTATAATAATCACTAAACATAGTTTCACTAGTAGGACGAAAAGCAAGTCTTTCTTCTAATTCATTTGATCCGCCATGAGTAATCCAAGCAACTTCCGGAGCAAAACCTTTAACAAGTTCTCCTTCTTTATTTAATAAACTCTCTGGTATAAAAACAGGCATAGAAACATTAACATGTCCTGCTTTCTTAAACATGTCATCTAAAACACTTTGCATACGCTCCCAAATAGCATATCCATTAGGTTCTAAAATAATACACCCTTTTACACTAGAATAATCTGCTAAACGTGCTGCTTTAACAACATCAGTATACCATTTAGCAAAATCTTCACTTCTACTTGTTATTTTCTCATTCATAACTTTTCCTCCTTTAAATAAAAAAGGATGGTACACAAGGAGTCATATAGACGGTACCATCCTTTAATTAACTTTATTATTATAACGGTATTACCGAATAAGCTTTTAACTTATTAGCTTAATGAAGATAGGAATTATTAAATATATTAATCTAGTTTTCACTATCCTAGACTCACTAATAACATTGATTTAATAATATTTCTTCGCTTTTAATGAGATGATTTTAACACATTAACTTATTATTGTCAATTTTGTATAATTTCTTTATAAAAATCTCCTAATTGAGGACCATATTGTACATAAATTCTAACTTTTCCGTCATTAGCTTTGAATTTATATGTACCTTCATTATAAATAATTTCTCCGCCAGTATCTGTTTCTACTAATACAATATTATTTCCTAAATTTTCAAATTTTAATTCTAATTCATCTACATCATAAATATTATATGTTAATGATAAATAATTATCTCTATTTGTTCTATTATTATAACCATAATAATCATAATAATCATAATTTCTTTCAATATAGTTAATTGGATCATTTTCAACATAAATATCAACTTTATTAACAGTAAATTTCTTCATCATATAATGACTATGGTAGAAACTTCTAGATGTTCCTGATGATTCATAGTATTCATCTCTATCATTTTGATTAGAAGTTCTAACTCTTTGTAATTCATCTCTTGACACATATATTACTTTAACAGATCCATAATAGATACTATCATCTTCATTATATATGTGTATTATTTTCTCTACATCATAATGACAACCTTCTAAAATAAACATACTATTATATTCATCATCAAAGTATACTGTTGAAGAATCAATACCATTTTCATTTAATCTTATTTCAAATTTTTCATATTTATGCTTTTCTTCTAATCGATAATTATTATATGTATTAATGCAAACACTTACTAATATAATTATTAACAAAATAATATTTGCAATATTATTCTTAGTATTTACTTCTTCATTAACCACTACTTCTTTTTTAGGTTCATCTTTAGCTTTAGTTTTATTTATTTCTTTATAAGTAACATAACCTATTATTAATAATCCACTAAATAATAAATATATTGGTAATGGAACAGAAGCCCAGAAGTCAGATAATTGGACAATTATATTTAATATAGTTGCTCCAATACCTACTATGAATAATGAATTATATTTTTCATTTTTAAATCCTATATAAATCATTATAATAGCAAGAATAAATGTAAATAATCCTAAAGTTAAATTAACAGTAAATATATAACTAAAGAATACAATAGATAATAATATTATTTCTAATACATTAGATCCTTTAATCTTCATAGATAAAATTGATCTAGATATTAAAAATACAATAAATATTAAAGGTAATCTTGTTAATATAATAAACATATTACTTGATAATAAAGCAAATTCATTTAATGTCATAACATATGGAATATAAGATAATACTAATATAAATAAAGGTGTATATTTTTCTCTATTTAAATAATATGCTGTTATTAATAAAGATACTAGAATAATTAAATGTGATATTAAAGGAGTTGTGAACTCAAGTAATACTACATTTAAATTAATATATACACATAATAAGAATAAGAAATTATAAACATATCTTTCTCTTTCAACAACATTAGCATACCTTCTATAAATAAATAGAACTACTAACATTATTAAATTATAAGCAACATTATGATTAACAATAAATATACTACTTACTATTAATAAAACGATTATATTAACAAAGTATACTATTCTTCTAAAATTATATTCATTAAATATTTTTAATTCAAATTTATTAAGTATCATTACAAATATTATAAATACACTAGCTATAGTATCTAATGATATATTAATACCATTATTAATATAGAATAATACTCCATTAATAGATAGTAATAACAAACTAATAAATTGAATTATAAAACAGAATAATCTAATAAACTCTTTTTGAGCCATTTTTAGTATTAATGTAATATATGAGAATATTATAATTGATGCTAAAACACCAACCATACTATACATATAATTAGTCATTAATATTGTTTCTATTAAAGCTATAACAATAGAACTATATAAACCACTTTGAATAGTTTCTTTATCACTTGATCTTAAGAATAAATAACTATTTAATAACATAATAACTATAGTAATCATTCTATAATTAAATACTGTTGGTGTAATAAATAAAGAACTTATACTATTTATATCACATGAATTACTTGCTTGATAAATAGTTGCTGCTATTAAAAGATTAATGAATAATGGTAAAGCATATTTAAATATATAACCAAAATGATCATCATTAACTATTCTTTGTCTAAATAATGCAATGATATATATACCAACTAATAATTTAAATAAATCTAAATCTTTTATTGTAAAATAATTAATAATAAATAATATTGAAACACTAGCAAGCATTATATTATTAATAAGAAGAATACTATTATCTAGTTTTTCTCTAAATATATATATAATCATTGATACCATTAATAATACAGCATATATTTGTGTATAATTAAGATTAAATTGATCTAATACTAATATAAATGAAACAATTATTAACGAAAAACTTATCTCACCTAATACTTTATAATCATATTTATTTCTAATATTAATTAATGAATAAGCAATACTTAATATAACAATAGAATACATTATATTAGAATAATATCCATCAAAAGATAATGAATAACCTAATAAATCAAAATATCCAATTGATACAAATATAAGTACAAAGAATACATATGATAATATGTAATATAATTTACTAGAACTTTCTATTACTACTTTAGTATTAAATAAATTATATAAATATCTGAATAATAGGAATAATATACCCATCATAATAGGTTTAGATATATCAGAAGAGAAAATACTATTATAACTTGTTGATAATATAATACCTGCTAAAACAACTAGAAATACACCTAATTTAGCAAGAATATCAATTTTTCTCTTTTCAGGAGATATTTGTGGTTTAACAGCCACATTTTTATTAGCATTTTTAGACTTATTAGGGGCATTTGGTTGATTATTTGCTTTATAATATCTATTTATACCCTCTTCAGCAATAAATAGTAATATTGCGGCTACAACGCTCTCTATTAAAGATGTAATTGCAAAAGCAAGAATCCATCCTTTATGTTTCATCATTGTTTCTTCGTCTTTAATGATATTAAAACATGAAATACCCATTGCAATAGCAACACCACCAAATAGTAAAAATGCTATTCCTAAGAATAATATATCACTACTAGAATTAAAAAATGCTCTTGATGCGATTAGTGATAATCCACCTTTTATAAATAAGAATATTGCTGCTATTTTAATCAGTTTTTTCTCTTTTTCCATATCATCACATCCCTATTATAAATTATACAATATAATATGTTTTCTTTCAATAAAAAAACCACTAAGTGGTTTTTATTTCTTTTCTAATTTCTTTTCAGTATCTTTTAAGAATTTAACAGCTTGTTTTCTAACATTATCAGCTGATTTTTCAACAACTGGTGTTCCTTTTTCAATAGCAAGTTTGTATAATTCTTCAGCTTTAGCTTTAATATCTGAAGCTTTATCTAATACTTTTTCTTTAATTGTTTCTTTATCTAAGTTGTTTAATTCAGCTTGAAGCATTTCAGCTTTATATAATAATTCGTCTTTTACTTCATCAAGATCTACTTCTTTAATTCTTTTAACAAGTTCATCTAACTTCTTAGCAAGAGCTTTTCTATTATTTTCTCCTGTATCAGGACTTAATAATAATCCTAATCCTGCTCCTATTGCTAAACCTCCTAAAAATTTTCCAAAACCACTTCTTTTACTCATCTTCATCTTCCTCCCTCTTAGATTTTCTAGATTTTTTTGATGGCTTAAATAATCTATCAAGCCCATTTGTTATAAATCCTAATGCTATTTCAGTTACTGTAGACATTCTATCTGTTGCAAAATTAATAATATCAAACAGTTTATCTAAAGCACTAAGTTTTTCATTAGCATCATCAAGAATATCATTAACTTTATTAAGAGTAATTAATACCTTAATTCCTACTATAATAGCTATAATAAGAAATACTATTAATAAAGCATAAATAATTACAATTAAAGTTTCATTCATAATTAATCCTCCTTATCATCATACATTGAATCTATTAAGTTGAATAAATCATGTTCTAATGTACTATCAGTCATTGTTTTATCTTTCTTATCTTCTTCAAGAGTTCCTATTGTTTTAACATCTTCAGTTTCAAAATTTTCTAATTCTGCTGTATCTTCAAGTTCTCCAATGCTCATAGTTCTATCTAGTTCATCAGTAGCTTCTTCTATTTTATTAATTAAATTCTCTATTTTTTGTGTTTTTTCATTTAATTCAGCTAATGTTTTACTAGTTTCTTCTAAGTCTTCAGTATCAGGTGTATTATCTATTACTTCATTAACATCTTCAGTAGATAACTTATTCATCTTATTTAATGTATCTTCTAAATCATCTTCTAAAGTTCCATATGCTTTTCTTCTAACACTATCATATGTAGTAGTAGCACTAACAACTGGATTACTATTTACTGAATTCTTTTCTTTTATTTCTTCTTTTTTATAATCTTTATCTAGAATACCATATATAGGAGAAATAACAGGTGTTGGTTTAAATACTCTTGGTTGTTCTATTTGTGTATCTGTATATCTTTCTCTTTCAACTTCTCTAGGTCTTTCTTCAATAGTTACAGGAGCTGGTTTAACTTCTCTTCTATCCATATCTAGAACACTCTTTCTAGGTGGTAAATCATCATCCTCTAACTCTGTAAAAGTAAATGGTTTTTCATTTCTAAATAAATCTCTTTCACTAAAACTATCATCTTTATCATCACTTAGATCAATTAAAGGTTTTTCATCCTCTTCATCTTCTTTAGGTTTAATTTCCCTAACAAGAGGTTTTTCTTCTCTAACTTCTCTAGTTGATAATGTATCAAAAGATTCATTTTCTTCTTCTGGTTCATCTACTTCAACTTTATCATAGAAAATATCTTTTAATTTTGATAAAAACGCCATTATAGCACCTCTTTCTTATCATTATTCTTCTTCATCCTCTTCTATATATTCAAGGATGTTTTTAGTATTTTTCTTTTCAGGTTCAGGTATTTTATATACTGTTTCTTTAGTATCAATATCTCCATCTGTAATATACTTTTCTATTACAAGATCATTATACTCTATTGACCTAAGAATACTCATTCCTCTAGAAACAACATATCTTAAATCACTATCTTTAACCTCTACTTCTATTATAGCATAATTATAACATAACTCAACAAAAAAGTTGTCATTATTTTTAGTTATCCTTAGGTATCCTTTTTTATCTTTATCTTCAAATTCAATATACTCAAAATCATCTAATTCATGCGTTGTTTCTAAATCATTTTTATAATAATAACTTATAACATCAACATTTAGATAATATGTTTTATTCTTAGAATGCAACTCATGAATAAAACCATTATCTTTATATAAACTAAATCCACTTGGTAAATAATATCTAAATCCTTTAGAATTAATAGTTGGTTTAGATACTTTACTCTCTAAAGATTCATCAATTATTTCATTTAAAGATAATGTATTAATATTCTTACTAGAACATCCTACTAATAAAAACAAACAAATTATAATTAATAATTTCTTATACATATAATCTCCTACTCTTAGAATTATAACAAATTATTTATTTTTTAACAACATATACATAATTTATATTTTTACCAATACTAATAAATTTATCTTCATATTCAGTAGTATACTTATCAAAATAATTTCTATCTATTTCCTTTATTTTATATCCATTTTCTTCAAAAGATATTAATGAATAATCAAATAAATCATCATTATCAGTTTTAAATTCTATTTCTTTATTCTTAAAAAATATATTTTCATATTTATTTAAAAAGATACTAGATGTTAACCTTCTCTTAGTATGTCTCTTTTTAGGCCAAGGATCACTAAAATTTAAATATATTTTAGATACTTCATGATCAAATATTTCATCTATTTTTAATGCATCAAAACATATTAATTTAAGATTAGGTATATCTATATCATTTAATCTTTTAATAGCTCCTACTAAAGGACTATCATACTTCTCAATACCAATATAATTAATATCTTTATTATCAAGAGCTTTACTAATAATAAATTTACCTTTACCAGTACCTATTTCTATTTCAATAGGATTATCATTATTAAATAAACTGCTCCATTTACCAACATAATCATATGGATTATCTATTGTATAATTAGATTCTTTAACAATTATATCTGCATTTTTAATATGTTTAAGTCTCATATTTTTCCCTCACAAGTATTTTAACACAAACAAATAAAAAAAGCATTTATAAATGCTTTTTTCAATCCATTATTTTAAATTGGTTAATTCCAGGAGCACGTCTTAGTTTTCTAAGAGCTTTTGCTTCAATTTGTCTTACTCTTTCACGAGTTACACCGAATTCATCCATTTGACCAATTTCTTCTAAAGTATAACAAGTATTATTAAAGAATCCATTTCTTAACATTAATACTTTTCTTTCTCTATCGCTTAATCTTTCAGTATTAACAATAAAATTTTTAAAATCTGATTCATACAAATCATCAATATTTAAATCTCTTCCAGTTCTTTTATCAGCTACAAAATCTCCAAGTGTTGTATCTTCTTCACCATCATCTCCTCTAACAGGAGCATCTAATGGTATCGTATCATTTAAATACATTGATAATTCTCTTACTCTTTCAATAGGAATATTTGTTTCAAATGCTATTTCTTCTTCAGTTGGTTCTTCACCATATAACTTTTCATAATTAGATATTACTTTTCTCATTTTTTTAATAATATCATATGAATGAATTGGTATTCTAATATTTCTTGAATTATTTCCTAAACTTCTTGTAATACTTTGTTTAATCCATCCAGTAGCATAAGTAGAAAATCTATACCCTTTTTTATAATCAAATTTTTCAATTGCTTTTAATAAACCTAAATTACCTTCTTGAATTAAATCTCCAAATGAAAGACCTTGTCCTTTATAATATTTAGCTACACTAACAACAAGTTTTAAATTATGTTCAGCAAGTTCATGAGCAGCTTCTTCGTCACCCTCATCTTTTCTTTTACCTAATTCACATTCTTGTTCAGGTGTTAATACAGTTTGATTAAGTTCTGATAAATATAATCCTATTAAATCTAAATCTTTATCTTTAAAACTTGGTAAAAAGTATTTCTTATCACGCTTAACACCAGTTGATTCTTCTTCATTATCTTCTATTTCTTCAGAAGTTTCTTCTAATGAATAATCATTATTAGAATCATAGACACTTAAAATAGTGATTAAATTATCATCCATAGGTACATCTGTACAAGATAAAACTGAAGCCATAGTTTTAATCTCAGGAATATTTAATAATTCTTCAGCATCAAAAACACTAATTTTACTTTTAAATTCACTAAAGAAACTTATCAGATTTCTATAATTCTTTAATTGTGATACTTCATCACGTTTAGAACTAAAAGATTTAGCTATTTCATTTATTTTATCCAATAAATCTTTTTCCATCTTAACACCTCCCCTTTTTAAAATCGAGTTAAATTATATCATAAAACCCTAAAAAAGTCAATAAAAAAGCAAAACCAAGCGGTTTTGCCTATTATTAATTAACTATAATATTTAGCTTATTAGAAAAATCATTTTTAAGTGATACATCTAATGTTGTACTACCCTTTTTCTTACAATTTATATCTAATGAAATACATCCAGCACAATTAGTTTGAATAGATGATTTGCTAACTGTAGCAACTGAAGTATCAGCAACTGTATATTTATTTAATAATAATGGACTAAATTTAACAAGAACTGATTTAGTTTGACCAGCTGTACATGAAATAGATGTTGGGGAGAAAGTTATAGAACTATCTACTTTATTTACAGTAACATTAACACTAGCTCTTGCTCCAAAACTATTTGTTGCTGTAAGAGTTGCTGTTCCAGCTTTAATACATGTTGCTTTATAAGCAGTACAATTATAACAATCTGTTTGAACATCAGGAGTACTAATAGCAACTAAACTAGAATTTCCTGATGTAACACCAGTAACAGATGGTATTCCATTTTCTGGATGATCTGATGTAGCAGTTACTAAGAAAACAAAACTTTCTCCTTCTTTACAAGTAAAGCTATCTTTTTCAAATGAAACTGTTCCAAGATACTTGCTAACACTTACTGAAGCCGCTGCTTTAACACCTTTACTTGATTCAACATTAATTGTAGCAGATCCTTGACCTATACAATTAACATCTAATCCCATACAAACTGACATTCCATCTAATCCTTTGTCATCTTTAATTAATCCAACACATTTTGGTTGTGTAGATGATTTAGTAATTGTTGCTACTGAATTATTACTACTTGTATATGATTTTATTATTGGATCATTATAACCCTCAACAACAGCTGTAATATTTATTGTCTCACCAGCTGTACATGAAATACTTGTTTTAGATAAAGTAACTTTATCATTAGGAACATTAATTACAGTTACTGATAAAGATGCTTTCTTTCCATTTTTAGAAACAACATTTATATTTGCTCTACCAGTAGCATTACATGTAATTTGAGCTCGTTCAGTTACTTTTTTCTTATTATTTGTTTTTACATCAGCATATTTTCCTATTGAGAAAACACCATCATTAGAAGTTGAATATGAATCAATTCCAACATTTTTATCTGCTGTTACTGTTATATCAACATATACTTTTCCACCAGCATAACAAGTTATACTATTACTTGAAAATGTAATTTTATCATTAGTATTTGTATTAGTATCATTTTGAACTGGTTCATTAGATGTTGATTCATCAGGTTTAGGTGGTTCAACTGGTGTTGTTGTTTCATTATCTTCTTCTGTTTCATTTTCTTCAGTTTCATTTGTTTCATTTAAATCTGTTTCATTCTCTGAACTAATTGGAACAACATCATCAATTGATGGCCCTATAGGATCATTATCAATTACTTCTGTAGGTTCTGGTTCCTTATCCTTTTTAAAATCAATTACATTTAAATCAATAAGTAAATATCCACCTAGTAAAACCAAAATCCCAACTATCACACTAATAAATATTTTTGCATTTGCACCTTTCATATTAAAACCTCTTTCTAATAATCATATTTTGTTAAATTATATTGTCTTATTAATTGTTGTATTGTTGGTCCATATGTTTTAGAACCACCTGCATATGCATGCAAATAGCTTGCTGCTTCTAATGCTCTATGATTTGCACAATCATTTAAGAAATTAGCATATACATTTCTATAATTTTCAAAATATTTGTAATGATAATAAGTTGCTTCATAAAAATTATCAAATCCTCTTAAATAATTTTTACTTCCGTATACTTTGGGTTTATTACCAGGATAACCTCTTAATCCATATAAGTTATGTGTTCCATTTATAAAATGTTTACAATAACCAGATTCAAGAACTGCTTGAGCAACTGTTATACTTGGTAAAACACCACCATTTTTAAAATATATATCTCTAGCCATTGAAGCTACATAATCCATACATTCTTGTTTAGACATAGCTTTAACTTTTGCTTCTTCCATATCCATTGCTTCAACAGGTGTATATTCACCAGTTGTAGATATTCCTGTACTAGGTTTAGAAGCTTCCATTTTCTTCTCTCGTCTTTCTTTATTAGCTGCTACCACATCTTTTTTAATTTGTTCTAATTCTTTTTCATATTTTTGCTTTTCAGGACTATCATCCATTTCATCTACAACACTTCTAGCCGCATAATAAGTTGACTCAACAAGAGTACTTTTAGCATTTATAATATAATACTCTACTTGTTCAGCATATGCTGCATTAATACCTTCTTTAGTAGCATTCTCTAAACATGCATAATATACTTTATCTTGATCAACTAGTTTAAATATTATACCAACAAAAGTAGGTATTAAAAATATAGCTGCAGCAGCAACAATCTTTCTTATCAAAGCTTGAACTGCTTTATTTTTTTCACCATCAGCTACAGCTTTCATAAAGGTCATTGATGCACTTACTAAAAGAAGTATAGGAACCATAATTTTAATAAAAGTAATAACTGTTTTAACAATTCTCATTACTTTTAATACATTAGGTTCTGCACACATATCTAGTATCATATTTACACCTCATTCTAATTATATCATAATAAAAAACATCTTAAAAGATGTTTTTTAATATCAATTCATTATATAAAGAGTTGCAGATTATACACCATTCACTACAGCATTTTGAATTGCATATATAACAAATGGAATAAATAACATTATAAAAAACAATGCTACCTTCTTCATAAATCTTATCCTCAATATAATTATATTTAATAATACTTTATTTTGTTATTTTATTTATATCAAAAAAACTAATATCATTAAATAAAATTCTAACATCTAACCCCAATTTTTTAGTCATATCTTCTTCAACTGATTTAATGTAATCATTAATATCATTAGTTGCTTTAATTCTAAGTTTAGGATTTAATGTAAAATCTATATTTCTATTCATTCTTAAAACTAATGTCCCATTTTTAACAAAATTTTCTAAAATAGGATCATAATCATTTAATTTTGGATAATATAACTTATTACGACTTAAATTAGTTAAAACTAAATCTTTTATATTATTAATAACATAATCATATGAAACATTAATATCATTAATTATCTGTTTGAAGTTATCATATTTAGTTTCATCAATATAGAAATCATTTATCACATCAAAAACTTCCATATTATTAACACAAAATGATGGATATTCTTTTTTTATATATTCAACAGATTCTTTTAATTTCAAATCGTTAAGCAAATAATTCAAAATATGTTTTTTACAAATATCATTTTCTTTTTCATTTACTTTAATCCTCATATTAATCACCTACACTATAAAATATCATTCCACCTGTATCTCCATTAGGGTTACTAGTGGTACCTCCAACTAACTCCCATTGAAAACCCCAACTAGAAACTATATAATTTCCATTCTCAGAAATGCCAACTATTGTCATCCAATGGCCACCATCATTGTGCCTTGTTTCTCTTGGATTATTTCCATAAGGTACCAAATCAAAATCTCTTACTGCTATTACTGCATAAGAATAATCTCCTGAAGCCATCATTTTATCATATGTTTCTCTAGATATATCTCCTCTTTTTGTGCTACATTTTATAGGAACTTTTCTACCAAAAATCTTTTTCAAATATGATTCCATTTCACTATATTTTACACTCCAACTATAACCATTAGTTCCTTTGTTTTTTAATCTTCTTTTTATTTCATCTTCATTTAGTTGTATAAAAGTATCAACAAAAATACAATCATAATTAAATAATTTATTTCCTTTTTCATCTACATAGTATAATGGATATCCATATTTTTTCTCAAATTCATCTGGTTTATCCTTATAGTAATCAACAATAGTATTTGTTATTACAGAATAACCGCATCCATGCTTTGCTGCTAAATCAAGCAAGAATGACATGAATTCGTCGCCTTTATCAATTTTATATTTTTTAAATAATTGATAATAAATATTTACTCTTTGTCTTTCTACATCAAATAAACTATTTGGATCTGATAAATACTTTTCAAATAAATCTGAAGCAGCGCTTTGTCTAGCACCATACAAAGCTAATACCATAGTAGATAATGAATTTTCATCAAAAGAAGCATATTCATCATCTGATACAGAATCCCTATACTCCTCAAACATATTTATTATTTCTTCTACTTTTTTAACATCTTGATTTAATATTTCAAGGTTATCGTATACAGATGAAATACTACTCTTTATACCATTTATCTCACCTGCAAGTTCTGGGTCAAATGAAACATCATCATTCATACTATTCAATAATGAATTCAAACTATTTAGAGATTCTGATAAGTCTTTAGCAGATTTTAAAAACAATTCTGAATCAAATGAAAACATTAGCTTATCACCTCTCTTTGATATTCATATTGTGCAGCATTATATAGATTTCTATTCTTATTAATTTCTATATCAATTTTTGCTATCTTGTTAAAAATTGTTGAGTGAATTGAATCATATTTACCCTTTAATTCATTTAATTGAGAACTACTATCTTCTATAACTCCGTCATCAAAAGTATTTTCTCCCAAAGCAAAACCACCATTTAAAAATGATTCTTTACTCTTATTTAAATTCTCTCTTATTGTTTCTATATCATTTTGATAAGTAGATATTTTAGAATCTAAATCCAAATATTTTTGCTTCTTTCTTTCAAGTTGACGAATTCTTTCTCTATATTCATTCATTTGATTTAAATAAACAGAATTATTCATAGATTTCGCCTCCAATTGAATTGATATTTGAAATAGATGTTTTTATATTACTTAAAAAATCACTATACTCATTTATAAAAGATGAGTATTCTTTTTCAAAGATATCTAATTTTTCACATAATTTATCTCTATCAGTTCCAGAAATCCAATTTTTTTCAATTTCTTCAATACAATTTACTATTCTCTTATAATTATCAGTGCATAATGAAAGCTCTTTATCTAATTCATTATAGTCTTTCTTTAAAGATTCCATTTCTATATATAATTCATCATTAGAATTACTAAAATCTTCTTTATTATATGATATATATTTCTTTTTAATTATCTTGTCACTAATATCTATATTATAATTCTTAATTAACATTACTTTTGAAACAGGAACACTAACATCATATATTGTTTTATATGCAGATTCTGCAAAAGCATTATAGTTTTCATGAAGCTTTATAAAATCATTAATATTATTACTAGCATCTTTACCTTTCCAATGTTGCTTCATTTCATTTATTATTTTTGGAAAAGTATTATTTAAATCTTTTTCCTGTTCTGAAAACATTTCATTTAAATCTGTTATTTTTTCATATAATTCATCAATATTTAATGCACTAAATTTCATATTCCTTACACCATCATAATTATTATATCACATAAAAAATACCTATTTCTAGGTATTTTATTAATGTTTTTTCTGGTTCAATATTCCAGTATGCAGTTATATTATTGTAATCTAGATAATTTTCACGAGTATATTCAGTAGCTAAATCTATTAGTCTTTTTTATTATTATATAGCAACAATTACTTATTGTTAATAAATATGGCAAATATAATAATCATAGTTTTTTTCTTAGTTCCATAATATTCGCATAAGGATACTCATCATTATAATCATCATTTTGAACTTCATTTATTATTAATTCTTTATAAGTTTTAACAAAAGTTTCTCTATCTTTATCACTTAAATTCATATAATAATAATTATTATATACAAATGAAATACTATCACTAGTCTCATCATATTTATATGAACCAACAATCAATTCTTTTGGAATTCTATAATACATATAATCTAATCCATATATAAACCAGCCAAATTCTTCCTGAGCACATAATTCATGACCATTATAATTTAAAATTGCTTTTAAATCTTTCTCACTTAAATTAAATATTTTACAATATAAATCATTACTAATTGCAGCAACAGATATACTATAAAATGGCTTATATTTATAAATATCTCTTATTAACTTTAAAAAAGTTTTTCCATTTTTAGTTTGATAATTTGGTAGTGCCACAACACAGTCATCATAAATCATTGTATTTTTCCTTTTAAACCCATAAGAATGGCTTTTTAAATCTGCATCACTATTATTTACTTGTATAGCTACTAAAAAACTATCATTTAATAACTTATTCATGAATTCATCCATTTTTTCATCACCATTTAAGTGGTCAATATACTATCAAATGCTTACTTTTTTGTCAATAATGCATTAAAAAATACCTATTTCTAGGTATTTATTATCTTAAGTGGTGTCCTTGGCACGATTCGAACGTGTGACCGACGGCTTAGAAGGCCGTTGCTCTATCCAGCTGAGCTACAAGGACATCTGAATTCGATAAAAAGTATACAACAAATACTAGTTTTTTTCAAGTATTTTTAAGCAAATAATAAAAAAAGAGTTATAAAACTCTTAAAAATATGTTGCTAAACACTTTTCTATAACTCTTTGAACATCTCTTTCATTAAATGGTTTAGATAAAATATCTACTATTGGATAAGCATTTACTCTATCTATAGAAGCCATATCCTCTACACCACTTTCTACAGCAACAGGCATTCTAACAAAATATCCTTTTTGTTTACAATGCTCTAAAACTGCATATCCATCTACATTAGGCATATTTAAATCTAATAAACATGCTTTTATGTCTTTTCTTACATCTTCTTGATCTAATAGTTCAATTGCTTTAGCACCATCACTTGCTATTATTACATTGTATCTTGAATCAAATATTTTCTTAACAAAGTTAACAACAAGATTTGAATCATCAACTATTAGAATTGTTCCTTGTTTTTGTCCATCTACTGCTGGTGCCATACCAGGTTGTGCAACTGGTTGTTGAGCTTGATTTCCTGCTGGGAAAAATTGTACTGTTGGTTGCGCTGGTTGATTATCAGCTGGGAAGAATTGCACTGTTGGTTGGGCTGGCTGATTATCAGCTGGGAAAAACTGTACTGTTGGTTGTGCTGGTGCTTCAACTGGAGCTGCAACTGGTGCTTGTTGAACAACTTGTGGTTGTGGTGCTACAGGTTGTGGTGCTACAGGTTGTGGCTGAGCAACAACTTGAGGTTCCACAGGTGCTACTGGTGGTACTTCTTGTTGTACAGGCATTGCTGGTGCCGATACTGGTTGTGTCACTGGTGCAGGAACTACAGGTTGTGCTTCAGGAGCCATTCCTTGATTTACAATAGCTTGTGCCATTGGATCTTGTACAGGTTGTGGGGCTACTGGAGCAGCTGGTTGTGGTTGAGCAACAACTTGAGTTTCAACAGGTGCAACAGGTGCAACTGGTTGTGGTTGAGCAACAACTTGAGTTTCAACAGGTGCAACTGGTGCAGCTGGTTGTTCCACTGGAGTTGGTGCTGCTTCTACAGGTTGCTCTACAGGTGCAGGCTGTGGTTGTACTTGCTCTGTTGGTTGAGCTGCAGGTGCAGCAGCAACAGATTGTACAGGTGCCAATCCTAAATATTGTTTTGCAATATCTACCATTTTTTTAGCTTCAGCCATTATCTTAGGGTGATTTTCTTGAACAAACATTATGTCTCCTGCTTTACTCTTTAATTCTGATTCATAAGATAAATCAGCTAAAGTAGTAAATCCTAAATATCTTGCATCACTTTTTAAAGCATGTACTTCAATAGCATAATTAACCATATCACTTGAAGCTTTTCTATTTTCTAATGAACTTAATTTACCATCCACCATATCTAAAAAATCTTTAAGTGTTTCATCATACATTTCCATATCGCCAAATAATTCAAGACTTTGTGCGACATTAACACCATTATTTGTTAAAATATTAACATCCTTCATTTTATCACTCCTAACAACCTACTCTAATCATAATTATAGCACAACTTTTTAACATAAAAATATTTTCTATTGCATTTTAGTATCATTTGTGATACAATGTACGCATGAAAAACATGTATGATTATGTAAATTATATTAGTACTGATAAAACACCTCAAGAATTAGAGAAAGAATTCATTGAGGATTTTGTTATGTTTAGAATTGAAAATAATCTTACACAAGAGCTATTAGCATTATATTCAAATGTTAATAGAACTAAAATAGCAAGAATAGAATCTAGGATGCATTCACCTACTGTTAAGAACTTACTTCAAATACTAGGTCCTCTTGGATATACAATTAAAATTGAAAAAGTTAAAAAATAAAAGACGTTTAATTAAACGTCTTTTTTATATCATATTTATTCTTTCAATAATTCTATCTTTTCCAAGTAATTTCATTAATTCATAAAGATCTGGTGTATTAGATTTTGATGTAATAGCTACTCTTATAACAGTACTTACATCAGCAACGTTTCCTTTAAATTTACTTGGGTCTTGTTTATATTCTTTTATATTAGATGCATATCCTAATTCATCACATAATTCTTTTACTTTATTAAACCATGTGTCTTTATCATCTTCAGGATTATAATACTTATCCATATATACATTTAATATATTTTTTATTTCATCTTTATCTGTTATATTTTTCCATTCATATTCTTTTGGTGAATATAACTCATCATACATATACCATATTAGTTCTCTTACATCTTTCATACATGCATAATCTTTTCTTGGTTTTTCTTGCTCTCTCTCAATATTTAATATATTTATAGTATATTCTTTATTTTTATTAATTAATTCATTAAATTCAGTATCATATTCTTTAGTATATTCATCTAATAAATCATATACTTCCGTTGCTTTTAATTTACTAATATAATTTTTAGAAATATTATCTAACTTATCTAAATCAAATAATGCTCCACTTGGACTCATTTTACTTGGTGAAAATTCAAAATCAGTAAATACTGCATCTGGATTTTGTTCTCTCCATGCTTCATAATTTGAGTTTGCTATTGTCATTATAGCTTCAATTACTGAATAAATTGGATAACCTTTTTCTTCATAATAAGTCATTCTTGCTTCTGGGTCTAATCTCTTAGATATCTTTCTAATCTTATCTCCTTCTTTTTTAAGAATTAAAGGAGTATGAATATATTTAGGAAGTTCAAATCCAAAAGTTTTAAATAATTCATAATGAACAGGTATAGAACTCATCCATTCTTGTCCTCTTATAACATGAGTAGTATGCATTAAATGATCATCAACTAAATGTGCAAAATGATAAGTTGGTAATTCAGTAGAAGATTTATAAATGATAGTATCTATATCATTTTCATGTAATTGCATTTCTCCATTAGCTAAATCATTGAATACAAACTTTTCATCAAAGTCACCTTCACTCTTTAATCTAATAGTATAGTTTTCTCCATTTTTAACTTTTTCTATTGCTTCTTCTGGTGAAAGATTTCTATATTTGGCAAATTTACCATATATACCAATTCTAGCTTTTGCTTTAGATTGATTATCTCTTATAACATCCATTTCTTCTTGAGTTAAGAAACATGGATATGCTTTGCCCATAGAAACTAATTCTTTTACAAATGCTTTATAAATATCTTTTCTTTCAGATTGAATATAAGGTCCATAATTACCTTTTGTTTCTTTTGTATCTTTATATTCATATTCATCTGGAATTAATTTATAATGCTCTAAAACATGTCTTATATATTCAACAGCACCTTCTACTTCTCTTGCTTGATCTGTATCTTCATTTCTTAAATAGAAAACACCTTTTTTATTTTTTGCTATAACATAATCAACAACAACTGAATAAAAGTTACCTATATGCATAAATCCAGTTGGACTAGGAGCATATCTTGTTACATAAGCATCTTTTGGTAAATCTCTTTCAGGATATTCTTTTTCATAATCAGCTATTGTTTTTTTAATATCTGGAAATAAAAAATCAGCTAAATCTTTATATGTCATATATTTCACCTCAATCGTTTAGATTATATAATATTTTATAAATTAAAACAAGACTCTTTTGAGTCCTGTTTATAGTAGTTTTTTATATACAATAAAGCCTACAATTAAGAGAAGAACAATAATAACTAATACTAATATAATATCTGTTCTTTTAATCTTTTTCTTTTTATTAGTAATAGCTTCATCTTCTTTTAATTCAGTCGTCTCAAGAATTGGTTCCATTTTAATAGTTTTAATTAATTCTTCTTCTTTTTCTTCTTCTGTTAAATTTTTATTTATATTATTTTCATTCATAATTTACTTCCTTAATAATCTTATATTCATAATATCAAAATACCTCTAATTTTTCAAGTTTTTCTTGACTTATCCCCTGTATTAATGTATTATTTTAATGAGGACTTTGGAGACATACTCAAGAGGCTGAAGAGGCGCCCCTGCTAAGGGTGTAGGTCGGGAAACTGGCGCGAGAGTTCAAATCTCTCTGTCTCCGCCATATTGGTAAATTCTTAAGGAAACTTAAGTTTTTATATTAAAAAAGTAGTTATTCAACTACTTTTTTGTTTTGTCTTTTTTAAATTTTGGAAATTCAATCTTTTTAGGAACTTTTATTTTCTTAAGTCCGCCACTTATTGAACCTTGAACAGCATCACTTTTATTTTCTACTCCACCATTCTTAATAGCATAATATATAGCATAACCAATTTCAGCTAAGATAATTACTACTGAAACTAAACCTACTATTAATTGCCATGTCCATTTTATTTCAATCTTTTCTTTTTCAGTAGGTATATCTATATCACCTATATAATAATCAGCTAGTTTTATATTAAATGTGAAATGTCTAGTATATCCTTCTTCAGAAGTAAGATTTAATACTATAACAGATCCATCTATAATAGGTCCCATAGTTATTTCACTCTTTTGACTAGATAATTTAATTGGTCCAGTAGTACTATCTTTTAATTCAATAGTACCAGTAACTCCATCAAACAATTCATAATCAAAAGTTAATTCTTTTTCTTTAGTTATTTCTATTTCATATTCTGTTGTTTTTTGATTAAATACAAACTTTCTATTTAATATTTTTAAATGTTTAAAATATGTAATATTTTCTACTTCTTCAATAGTAGTACCTTCTTTTAATCTATTAATAGTAATATTATATTCTCTTTTTGTTTCATTTTCTGCTGTTACAGTTATTGTTATTTTATTACTACCCTCTTTTAAATCAATTTTAGATACTGTATTAACTTTAGCCTTATCACTTTCTGCTAATGCTTTAATACTTATAACACTTACATTATTTTCAACATTAATAATATATGAAGTTCTTTCTTTATCAAATTTATAATTACCACTACTTAATTCTAAAGTCTTTAGATAATTATTAGGATCTCTATCATCTATTCTAGTAATATTTATTGTATATGTTTTAACTACTTCATTTTCTGCTCTTACTTTTATTTGTACTTTATTTAATCCATAATTAAGTTTTACTTCTCTATTACCATATTTTTTAACATATGTTGATTTAGGTTTATCAGCATCTAATGCATTTGTTCTTTCTGAAGTAATTTTAACTTTAGTAATATTTGATTCAACAGTTACATTATATGTTGTTTTATTAGGTTCAAATTCAGTATCTAAATCATATCCTAAAACAACTAAATTATTTAAAGTATTAACTTTATCTCTTGAATCAAATCTATTAATAACTATTTTATATGTTCTTGATTCTCCTGTTTCACTTTTAACTACTACTTTAATAGTATTATCTCCATATTTAAGAGATACATCTCCAGTACCTGTTATAGTAGCATTTGAATTGTTTGCTACTGCACTTACATTTATTTTAGCTATATCATCAGCCATTACTTTATATGATAATTTATCACTGTTAAATGCAGGTACTAAATCATATTTACCAACAGTTAAACTCTTTAAAGAATTGTCATTAGATTTAATAGATATTGTTGATACATCATTTGATGAAGAAACATTTTCTCCATTTATATCAACACCTGTAACATCTTTAATAGTTACTTTGTATGTTGAATCACTAGTAGCACTACTAGGTATTGTTACATTTAATGTTCCTATCTCAAAGTTTGAACTATTAGTTTTACTTTTTAAACTAACCTCTTCAGAAATAGTAAATGAGTTTGCTTCTGCTTTTGTATAATTTAATTTACTGTTTTTAGTAAAAGATGCATTAGTAAGACCATCAAATGTAATATTAGCAGATATACTCTTAATATTATCATCTACATTAGCCATTATTTTACAAGATACTGCTTCCCCTATATTACCATTAGGACAATCTATACTTACAGTAAATGAACTTGCAAATATAATACTTGGAAATACTAAAGAAAGTAGAATTATAATTAATATCTTTTTCATTATAATCCAGCCCCCTTTATTATAAAGTTAGATATTTTCATAATATCTCCTATATTTGTATTACCATCTTTATTTACATCGGCTGAAGCTATAAGAGTTTGAGTTGTTAATTGATTATTTTTAATAATATGAACTTGTAATTTCATAATATCACTAACATTGATGTATCCATCTCCAGTTAAATCTCCTAAAACAGATATATCATATGTATCATTGTTTATTTTCAATTTATACCCAGTTGCTAATTTAGTAGATTCATTTAATTGAGTATTATTCTTATCATACACTTTGGCAGTAGCTCCACTTACTTTTGATACTAGTGTTGAAACCGTTGTATTAGGTGAGATGTTTTTGACGACTTTATTCACTGTATCAAGTGTGTAAGTACTAATTGTATATCCACTACCAGATAAATTATATGTTTTAGAACCTGTAACTCCTCCTCCTGTAACTTTTAATGTAATGGCACTAGTAGATAATAATTCTTTTTGTTTTAGAACTACTTTACTACTATTAAATACAAAATCATTCTTAGTAACAGTAAACTTACTAGTTATATCATTTGAACTAGCATCTAATACTTTTACTGTTACACTTCCTTTAGCAGTAGGAATAATGTTTTTAGTTACTATATTAAAACTATTTTCTCCATTTAATACATTTGAATAATTACCATTTGAACTATTAACAAATATCTTACCAGAAGTATTTGTGCCTTTAGTTAATAACATTACTGCATAATACATATGTGATATATCCAAACTAGTTGGATTAGTAATTGATACTTTTACTGTAACTGTTCCTGAAACCTCTTTACTAGTTAAACTATATGATGTTATACCAGGTAGTAATGTCATTGTATTGTATGTTGTATTACCATTTCCAGATACTTCTACTTTAACGCTCATATTGTTAATAATATAATTTGAATTATCAAATCCAAAATATAAAACCTTAGCACCAACAACTTTTTCAGTATCATCACCAATATAATATGTATATGTTTCTGATGTTGTTGATGTTTGTGTTCTTTTATAATACTTTTCTCTATTATCTTCATAAAATCTAGTAAAAGTATCTGATTCAGCTACTAAATATGTATTATTATATTTAGCCCCAGAATCATTATTATTAATTTCTGATACACCAATAGTACCTCTTGCTATTGAAGCATCAAAATATGAAATATAGAAGAAAGTTCTATCAGTTCCCCAAGAATTAGCTGCTAACCATGCACCTTTATATGGTGCAGCACCAGTTCCATTCCATACATAGTTATCATCCCATCCAATTATTGTAATAGCATGAGCACTATCTGTATATTCATTATCACTTCTAGAGCCATCATCATAACACCAACCATATCCATTTTGTAATTCTGTTTTTGGTCTTAAAAATACAGCATGGATAATACCCATTATAGCTCCATGATTATATATATAATTCTTAAGTTTTTCATTATTAGATGCCATTTCAGATAATATTGCAGATTCTGAACCTTTATTTAATATTGTATCTAATGGTGTTTGACTAAATAATTTAACATTAGCAACATCAAATTTAACAGCATTAGTATTCATATATTTATCAATACTTTTAGATTGGTTATTAGTAAAATATGCACCAAATACACTTTCTTCAATAGGAGTTAAATTATAAAACATATATTTAACTACATTAAAAGTACTATTAGGATCTCCAAATTTACTAATATCTCCTAAATATCTAGCAACATATTCAGGTTGATTTTCAGAAAAATTATATGTTTTGTTTTGTTTATTTAACTTTGCTTCCATAACATTATTAGATGCAAATGCCCAACATATACTTAAAATACTTTGATTTTCACTACTTTGATTATTAAAAGTACTTATATAATTTCTACTATCGTAACTAGATGGGAATGAACTTGTACCAACATTTTGAGTAGTGCTCTTAAGATTATATGATTCATCTAAAAGATTGGTTTCATTAGAAAAACCACATAACATCAAAAAACAAATAAAAATAATTAATATATTTTTAAGTCTTCTCACATTCTCACCTATTCTAACATAATTTTACTATAAACAGCACTTTCAGTCAATGTAAAATTAGGTGTATTTTCTATACAAAAATGATTAAAAAATTGATAAAATATAATGGTGTGTTTAAGGAGAAAAAATGAATAATAAGATAATTGATGAAGTAAGTTCAGAACTTAATATTAGTTCTAAACAAATAGAAAGTGTATTAAAATTACTTGAAGATGGAAATACTATTCCATTTATAGCAAGATATAGAAAAGAAGCAACAGGGGCTTTAGATGAAGAGCAAATAAGAGTTATAAGTACTCATTATGAATATGAAGTAAATCTTTTAAAAAGAAAAGAAGATGTTATTAGATTAATAGATGAAAAAGGATTACTTACAGATGAAATAAAAACAAATATAATGAATGCTAAAAAACTTGTTGAAGTTGAAGATATATATGCACCATTCAAAGAAAAGAAAAAAACTAAAGCAACTGAAGCTATTAAAAATGGACTTGAACCTTTAGCTAAAATAATAATGAGTTTTCCAGATAAATTTGATGAATCTAGTGTATCTAAATTCTTAAATGAAAATGTTAAAACTGTAGATGATGCGATACAAGGAGCTAAATATATAATAGCTGAATGGATTAGTGATAATGCATATTATAGAAAATGGATAAGAAGTTATTTTTATAAGAATGGTATTATAGTTTCTAAGATTAAAAAAGATGCTAAAGATGAAAATAAAGTTTATGAAATGTATTATGACTTTAGTGAAAATGTTAAATATATTAAACCACATAGAGTACTTGCTATTAATAGAGGTGAAAATGAAAAAATACTTAATGTTTCAATAGATGTAAATACAGATGAAATAGAACAATATTTAGAGTCTAAAATCATTAAAAAAGAATCACCTGTTAAAGAATATGTTATAGATGCAATAAAAGATTCATATAAAAGACTTATTGGCCCTTCTATGGAAAGAGAAATTAGAAATGAGTTAACTTTAAAAAGTGAAGATGAATCAATAGAAGTATTTAAAGATAATTTAGAACATCTACTTTTGATAGCACCTATGAAAGAAAAAATAGTACTTGGATTTGATCCTGCATTTAGAACAGGATGTAAATTAGCAGTAGTTGATTCAACATCTAAAGTTCTTAATATATCAGTTATATATCCACATGAACCACATAATAAATGGGAAGAATCTAAAGCAATATTAAAAGAACTAATAGATAAATATAAAGTAGATATTGTTGCTATTGGAAATGGTACAGCATCTCGTGAAAGTGAAAAATTAGTTTCTGAAACTATTAAAGAATTAGGTCATTGTAAATATGCTATTGTATCTGAAGCAGGTGCTAGTGTATATAGTGCTAGTCCTCTTGCTATAAGTGAATTTCCTGATTTAACTGTTGAAAAAAGAAGCGCTGTTTCAATAGCAAGACGTTTACAAGATCCATTAAATGAACTTGTTAAAATAGATCCTAAAAGTATAGGAGTTGGTCAATATCAGCATGATGTTTCTCAAAAGAAATTATCTGAATCTTTAGATTTCACAGTATCTAAATGTGTTAATAATGTTGGTGTTAATATTAATACTGCTTCCCCTTCTATACTTAAATATATTTCTGGTTTAACTAAAACTATAATTGATAAAATAATTAAATATAGAGAAGAACATGGAAAGATTAAATCAAGAGAAGAAATTAAAAAGAAAAAAATATTAAGTGATAAAGTATATGAACAATCTATTGGATTTATGAGAGTTATAGATGGAACTAATCCACTTGATAAAACAAATATACATACTGAAAGTTATGATAAAACTATTAAATTAATAAATCATTTAGGTTTAACAGTTAATGATATCGGAACACAAACATTAATAAATGAAATATCTAAAATAGATATACCTACTATATCAAAAGAATTAGATATAGATATGTATACATTAAATGATATTATTGAATCATTAAAAGCACCTAATAGAGACTTTAGAGATAACTATGAAATGCCATTATTAAAAAGTGATATTCTTACAATAGATAATTTAAAATTAGGAATGGAACTTGAAGGAACTGTTCGTAATGTAGTTGACTTTGGAGCATTTATTGATATAGGTCTTCATAATGATGCGCTTGTTCATATATCAAAAATAACAAATAAATATATTAAACATCCAAGTGAGGTATTAAGCGTTGGAGATATAGTTAAGTGTTATGTAATTGATATTAACAAAGAAAAAGAGAAAGTATCTCTTTCTCTAATTAATCCAAACAATTAAAAAGAGCTAAATGAACTAGTCAAGTAAAAATAGACAGTTTATAAAAAAGAGCATTTAAAATCCTGATTCAATTTTATATTGAATTGGGGTTTTATAATTTAAAGAATAACA
>JAEEGL012348430.1_pt1 | contig 32802 bp, 18 predicted proteins | sample 9134231 | NCBI WGS metagenome assembly JAEEGL01 (sample SAMN16246548, study PRJNA631951) | gut metagenome | biome: gut microbiome; feature: rumen; material: fiber-attached | host: Bos | place: Iran: Karaj | collected 2018-10
ATACAGAACCTGTTGCAGAAACGTTTGAGCAGTATACACAGCCCGTAGCAGAAGAGATTCCTGAGGTTCCCACAGAGCCGGAGCCTGTAGCAGATGAATATGTAGAGCAGCCCATGGAGTTTGAACCGTATGTGACTCCGGGACTTGAGGCTGAACCAAGTGCAGAGGCTACTGAGGAATATGTGGAGCCAGTGGTTGACGAGTATGTAGAACCCGTAACAGAGGCCGCAGAGCAGTACACGGAGCCCGCAGTTGACGAGTATGTAGAGCCCGCAGTTGACGAGTTTACAGAACCTGCAGTTGATGAGTATGTAGAGCCTGTGACTGAGACAACTGAGGAATATACAGAGCCCGCAGCTGAGGCTGTTGAGGAATATACAGAACCTGTTGCAGAAACGTTTGAGCAGTATACACAGCCCGTAGCAGAAGAGATTCCTGAGGTTCCCACAGAGCCGGAGCCTGTAGCAGATGAATATGTAGAGCAGCCCATGGAGTTAGGGCCGTATGTAACTCCGGGAATAGAGGCTGAGCAGGAAGTACCTGTTACAGAAGAATACACAGAGCCCGTCGCTGAGACAGTCGAACAGTACACGGAGCCTGAACCGGTAGCAGAACCCGAACCCGAGCCTGCACCTACAGTAATGCCGTGGACACAGAAACCTGTGAGAACCGAAGAACCTAAAGATACGGGAATTCCGATGACTCCACAGGAGCTGTTCGGAGACAATTACTCCGACATCAGGGGCATAGGATACGGCGACGGAATGGCATACACCGCATTCTGCAAGTCGGAAAATAAGAAAGTTGTAATCAAGAAAATCCACAGTCAGATTGAAAACCTGGCTAATATTTCAGATATTATCAACAGGATGAAGAGGGTACACCATCCTGCACTGCCTCAGGTTATAGATTATATCCAGGCAGATGGAAATATTTACTCTGTCATGGAATATATAGAGGGTAAGTCACTTTACAGATATATCAGTGAAGGCAAGACATTCTCGGAGAAACAGCTTGCTACATGGGCTACCGAGATCAGCTCGGCACTTATTTATCTGCACAAGTACGAGCCCAGGGTAATCCATGCGGATATCAAGCCGTCAAATATCATCATAGACCAGAACAACAAAGCTATACTTACTGACTATAACCCTGAAACGGTCGATCAGTACGGAGCTCATGTTATAGGTTATTCAGACGGATATGCTCCGCCCGAGCAGTATGAATTCAGATCTGCCAATACCTATGGTGCGGTAAACTATGATGAAAAATATAAAAATACAGTTGCAACCGGAGCAGATGGAATATATAATGTACAGGAAGGTACAACATGTGAAGCGGCTTCACGTGCGTTTGCCGTAGTAGATGAGCGTTCCGATATTTATAATTTCGGTGCTACATTCTATTTTGCAGTATCCGGCAAGAGACCTGAATCCTCTACGGGAGATGTAACTGCCGTAAATAAGGCGGGCAAGGTAAAATCGGGATTTGCAGCCATCATTGGCAAATGTATGGAAAAAGATCCCAAGAAGAGATACCAGACCGCTGAGGAATTGAATTCCGCATTAAAGAGTTATCAGAGACGCCCTCTACTTATTGTTGCAGCATTTGTATTGATCGCAGTACTGGCATTTGTACTCTTTGTTTTGCCGGCACTCACCAAAAAGTCGAAGAAGCCTATAACAGCACCCGACGGTTCGACATCGATGCCCGCACCTTCTGTGGAAGTAACAAGTGAACCCGAGAACACCGCGGTTCCTACTGAGGATGTGACTGTAACAGCAGAAGCAACTCCTACAGTGGCAGTTCCTACAGCTGATGAGACACCTACCGATGAGCCTCAGCCTACGGATGAAGATGTTACACCTACGGATGAGATAACACCTACAGATGATGTTACTCCTACTGAAGAGATAACACCTACAGAAGAAGTAACACCTACCGAAGTGGCTACGCCTACCGAGACACCTACACCTTCACCGGAGGCTACATTAACACCTACGCTCACGCCTGAAGCTACAGTGACTCCTTCGGCTACACCTACTCCTGCTCCTACGCCTACGACAGCTCCTACAGCAACACCGAAGCCCACGAAGGCACCCAAGGCTACAGCAACACCAAAGCCTACGGAAGCAGAGCTTACACCTACTCCTTCGATCAGTAAGGTGACCTATTATTCGAACCTGATCGGATTTGAGCTGGATGACGGTACACTTAAGAATTACAACCTTTCAAAGAGTACAGAGTTTGCAGGCTTGAAAGCCGGTAAGGTTAAATATGTATACTTTGGCGGTTATCCGAGTTCACTGGTAAGTTCGGAAACAACCATCAAGAATCTTAACAGCGTAACATTTGACAGTAAGACCTCAGTAGCGGACTACGGCGGAACAAAGTACATGAAGGTTGATTTCATGCAGGGAAGTACACAGACTGCTACATTGTATTACAGATATGCACCTATAAAGTGGGATGTTCTGTTCTCTTCAAAGAATGAACTTGTTCTGATCTCGGATCAGGTAATAGATTTCTATGATTATGACGGACTCTCAAGCTGGTTAAAGTCTGTATTTAAGCCTGCCGCTTTCAGCGGAACAGAAAGAAAGATCATTAGTGTTGATGCTCACATTCTTTCTGTAGACGATGTATCAAAGTATTCGTCAAAACTCGTAATGAAGACTACGACCACCGATTATGCAACAATGAGAAAGAACTTCGGTAAGAACATGTATGATACTTATGCTACCGCAATGTGGTGGCTGAAGGGTTCCGGAAGCTATGCATATGTCGATGGAAGCGGATCAATGTCAAAGAGCGGACTTGATTCTTCGTCGAGACAGGGTGTAAGACCCGTAATAACCATAAAATTGCAGTGATAATTAAAAAAAGCCCTGCAGAGAAAATGTCTGCAGGGCGTAAGTTATGTAAAAGAGGAGGGAAATATGGATAAGTTTTTATTTACATCTGAATCGGTAACAGAAGGTCATCCTGACAAAGTCTGCGATCAGATCAGCGATGCAATCCTGGATGCGCTTTTAGAGCAGGATCCATACAGCCGTGTAGCATGTGAGACATGTTGTACTACCGGACTTGTTCTGGTAATGGGCGAGGTTACTACAAACGGTTATGTGGATATACAGAAAATAGTAAGAAATACAGTCAGAGATATCGGTTACAGCAGGGCAAAATACGGATTTGATGCCGATACCTGCGGTGTAATAGTTGCACTTGATGAACAGTCCAAGGATATAGCCATGGGTGTTAACAAGGCACTTGAGACCAAGGATAATTTCGGAAAAACTGTAGAGGAAGAAGAAAAAATAAACGAGAGCTACGGAGAGGCCGATCCCGACAATGTAGGAGCGGGAGATCAGGGTATGATGTTCGGTTATGCAACAAATGAAACTCCCGAACTTATGCCTTACGCTATTTCGATGGCTCACAAGCTCACGAAAAAGCTTTCAGAAGTCAGAAAGAACGGAACTCTTTCCTATCTTCGTCCTGATGGAAAATCACAGGTTACAGTGGAATATGGTGAGGACGGAAAGCCCCTGAGACTCGAAGCCATAGTAGTATCCACACAGCATGATCCTGAGGTGACTCAGGAAAAAATCCATGAGGATATCAGAAAATACGTTATAGATGCTGTGATCCCCGCAGATATGATAGACGGAGATACCAAGATATATATCAATCCTACCGGAAGATTCGTTATTGGTGGACCTTCAGGAGATTCGGGACTTACAGGAAGAAAGATAATAGTCGATACCTATGGTGGATCCGCACCTCACGGCGGCGGAGCTTTTTCCGGCAAGGATCCCACAAAGGTGGACCGTTCGGCCAGTTATGCCGCTCGTTATGTGGCAAAGAACATAGTAGCTGCCGGACTGGCTGATAAATGCCAGATACAGATTTCATATGCTATCGGCGTGGCTCGTCCCACATCCATAAATATTGATACATTTGGAACAGGTAAGCTCTCGGATTCCAAGATACTTGAAATTGTCAGGGAGAATTTTGATCTTCGTCCCGCAGGTATTATAAAGATGCTCGATCTCAGACGTCCAATATACAAGCAGACCGCCAGCTATGGTCATTTCGGAAGAAACGATCTGGATCTTCCTTGGGAGAAGACCGATAAGGCAGAAATTCTTAAAAAGTATTTATAAAAGAAATATAGAGGTTAAGTAAAATGGCAGATGAAAAAAAGCAGGTAGAAGCGATCACTTCCATGCAGGAGGATTTCGCTCAGTGGTATACTGATATAGTACTTAAAGCAGAACTGGTTGATTACTCAAGTATTAAGGGATGCCTGGTAATAAAGCCCGCGGGATATGCTATATGGGAACTTATCCAGAAGCAGCTTGATGAAAGATTCAAGGAAACAGGGGTAGAGAATGTATATATGCCCATGTTTATCCCGGAATCCCTTTTGGAGAAAGAAAAGGATCATGTGGAAGGTTTTGCTCCGGAAGTAGCATGGGTGACCCAGGGAGGTTTGGAGCCTCTTCAGGAGAAGCTGTGTGTAAGACCTACATCGGAAACACTTTTCTGCGACCTCTATTCAAATATTATTCATTCATACAGGGATCTTCCCAAGGTTTATAACCAGTGGTGCAGTGTAGTCAGATGGGAGAAGACCACACGTCCCTTCCTTCGTTCGAGAGAATTCCTGTGGCAGGAGGGACATACTGCGCACGCTACCGCAGAAGAAGCAGAAGCCAGAACAGAGCAGATGCTGAATCTTTATGCACAGTTCTGTGAGGAAGTACTCGCTATCCCTATGGTAAAGGGAAGAAAGACCGATAAGGAGAAGTTTGCCGGTGCGGAAGCTACCTATACCATAGAGGCGCTTATGCATGACGGTAAAGCGCTCCAGTCCGGTACCAGCCATAATTTTGGAGACGGATTTGCAAGAGCATTTAATATCCAGTATACGGATAAGGACAATAAGCTCTCTTATGTATATCAGACTTCGTGGGGCATGACAACCCGTCTTATCGGTGCGGTTATCATGGTTCACGGTGATGATTCGGGACTTAAGCTTCCTCCCAGGGTAGCACCTGTACAGACAGTGATAATACCCATCATGCAGAACAAGCCCGGTGTACTGGATAAAGCAAATGAACTGGCAGGTGCCTTAAAGGCAAAGGGCATCAGAGTAAAGGTAGATGATACCGACAAACGTCCCGGATTTAAATTCTCCGAGCAGGAGATGAGAGGCTTCCCGACACGTATCGAGATAGGCCCGAAGGACATCGAAGCCGGTACATGTGTACTTGTACGAAGAGATACCGGAGAAAAACTCACTATAGCATTATCAGAGATTGAGAACAAGCTTCCCGAGATACTTGATCTCATTCAGGCAAATATGCTTGAAACTGCCAGAAAGCATCGTGACGCACACACCTATTCAGCTACTACATATGAAGAGTTTGTTGATACTATAAATAACAAGCCCGGTTTTGTTAAAGCTATGTGGTGCGGTGATGTTGAATGCGAGAACAAGATAAAGGAAGATACCACTGCTACATCGAGATGTATGCCCTTTGCGCAGGAGAGAATCTCAGAGACTTGTGTATGTTGCGGAAGACCTGCTAAGGCTCTTGTATACTGGGGCAAGGCATATTGATTAAAAGAGGACTATATAATGATAGATTTTGATGAGGAAGTTACAAAATTCCAGCCCTCTATGGAAATAGAGAAGGTTGAGGATACTGTCAGTGATGAGAAACTGAGGGATATCTCGGATGTACTTCTCGGCCTGACCAGAAATATTCAGAACATGCAGGAAGTCCAGATAGAACGAAAGTTACGTGAAACTCAAAGTAACTATTAATATACAGATGATCAGGTAGGAAAATATGATTTGTCCAAATTGCAAAAATTCTGTAGCCTTTAACAGAAGAATCTGTGACTCCTGCGGGATGGACCTTGAACCTGCCAGAAAGATAGTAGAGCGTTCAAATATTCTATACAACAGAGGCCTGAAAATGGCTCAGGTGAGGAATTTCTCAGGTGCAATACCAATCCTTGAGAGAAGTCTTACGTTATATAAACATAACAGTGACGCACGAAATCTTCTCGGACTTATATATTTTGAGATAGGAGATATTGTAGAAGCATTGTCTTCGTGGCTTATAAGCAGACATCTTGACCCTGAAGACAATGAAGCTGATTATTTCCTGGAAAAGGTTCAAAGGGATACTGCAGAGCTCGATTCTATGAATCTGGCTATAAAAAAATATAACATAGCATTAAAAGAAGCAAAACAGCATAACTTTGATCTGGCAATTATACAGCTCAAAAAAGCTATAAGTGTTAATCCGAAGTTCTTAAAAGCGTACCAGTTGCTGACTCTCATATATATGAATGTCGGCGAAACAGGAAAAGCCCAGAGGCTGATAAATACGGGACTTCGTATAGATATAGGAAATACAACTCTTTTACGGTACAGACAGGAGATAACGGGAGCCGTTGTACCCGGTAGTGGCGAGGGTTATTCCGTATCGTCGGATGAAGCTAAAGATAAACCAATAGCAGCAAAGTTTTCATATAAGGAAGACAAGCCGAGCCTGTTCCCTTTCATAAATCTTGTAATCGGTGTTATCATAGGTATCATATGTGCACAATGGCTTATCGTACCTACCGTAAAGAAGAATATGAAGGAAGAGTACGAGAGCAACAAAATAGATTACAGTGCTGAACTTGCCAATAAATCGGCTACCATCAGCCAGCTGACGAAAACAGTCACGGATCTGGAAAAAAAGATTGCAGAACTCGAAAGCGGTATAGTCAGCTCGCGCGGAACCGGTACGGTAAATGTTAAAAACGAAAGCTATACCATGTTTTTTGAAGCCTGGGAAAACTATTCAGAGCTAAAGGACAGGGAATATACCGATGATGAAATAGTAACTTTGGGCTTTAAGCTTTGGAAGATAAACAGTGAGGATATCACCGACGGTCATGCCGAAACGCTTCTGGCAGATATGAGAAATGATATATACCCTAAGGCGGCGAAAAAAGTATATGCCCGTGCCAAGGATATCTATGAGAATGAGATGTATGAGGAGGCTGTAGACTGGATGTCAGCCGCAGCGGCTATGGATCCCGAGAACGGAAATCCTTTGTATTATCTCGGAAAATCATATCAGGCTCTGGACAGGTATAAGGAAGCACTTGATGCTTATAACAAAACATTAGAGGTAGATCCTAACTCAACCCTAAAAGAAATGATTGAAGAAAGAATATCAGAATGCAAAAAAAAGCTGTCGTAACGACAGCTTTTTTGCTTGGAGTATTACATCTCACTGCTCCACAGACGAACCTGATTCCTACCGCCTTTTTTAGCAGCGTACAAAGCTTTGTCTGCGTGCTCTATGAGTTCCACACGTTCCATTCTGGGATTCCAGATGGAGACGCCTATACTTATGGTGATCGATACCAGTGTAACCTTGCTTCCTTCGTTAAAGGGAACGGAAGTGGTCTCAACGGACTGACGTATCTTTTCGGCAACGGATACAGCAAATTCCGAATTGTTGGAATCAAGCAGGATAACAAATTCCTCACCGCCGTAACGGCATGCGGTACCTTTGTTGCCGGTGACCTTCTTCATGATGCTGGCCACCTGTTTTAATACTTCGTCTCCAAACTGATGTCCGTAGGTATCGTTACATTTTTTGAAGAAATCAACGTCAAGCATAAGTGCCGACAGCTTTGCTTTTTCGGAATCGCTGGTCTTGTCTATGATGAGGTTGTCAAGATAGGAACGACCGTAAAGCTGTGTGAGTCCGTCGGTGATAGCCCTGTGGTACAGACGGGCGTTCTCGATGGGCGCACCTGACTGGTTGGCGATGAATCCGATGGTTTCCATATATTCGTTGGAGAAAATACCTCTCACGAGACGTGAGTCAAGGTATATGACTCCGTAAAGCTTGCCTCTGACGAACATAGGCATGGCCATAACCGACTTTATACCGTAACGCACCATCTGAGAATAATTCTTTCTGAATTCATCGGACTGGACGTCATTTATGACTACGGGCTGGTTAGTGAGTTCTACATCCTCCAGTATCCAGTCGTACGAATAGCTGTCGAAATTACCTGTGTTGAAAATAGATGCTACATAGAGCTTCTTGTCGCCGGTCTCGGGATAGAGGAACAGAATACCTCTTTCAGCCCCTGTCAGTTCGACCGCATCCTGCAGAATCTTGTTCTGAAGTTCTTCAATCTCAAGGGTTGATGTGAGACGTTCGCCCATTCTGAGGAGGGTGTTAACCTTACGGTCAACGTTCATACGGTTCTGTTTTGACGAAATATCTGCCATGAGAGAGTTGGATATAAAATTATCCGCGTATCTCGAAGTGATCAGCTCTTCGCATTTCTTTACATATACCGAAGCGGAAATATGTGAGAAATTCATGTAAGCATCGAAAATGTTATATCTCGATTCCTCGTTCCTGTGCTGGTCGAGGAGGAATAATCCGTATTCGTAGTGGATCTGCGCGTTCTCAAACGTATTCTGTGTTTCGGATGCGATGAGGATTCCTTCACGGAAATACTCATCAGCTTTTTTGGGCTTGTTGGTCATGACGCAGTATTTTGCGCAGGCTCTGTAAGCTGAAGTTCTGAAACACGGATAAGGTTTCGAGTCGGAAAGTGACTGACTGCACAGTGTCTTTAAATATGATTCCTGACGTATTCGAAGTTCCTGAAGCTCACTGTTACGGCTCATCTGGAATGTACTGACTTTGGCTATAGCCAGGTGTGATGTAACAGAGAGCAGAGGTATCTCAACGAATCTGACGGTATCTATATAGTTCTGCGCAATGTTCAGGTTCTTCTCGGCAGTTTCAAACTTACCCTCTTCGAGCTTCAGTATACCTGTCATCAGCCTGTAGAAACACTGTGCGAACTGAATGGGAAGTTCATCGTTTAGGCCCGATGCAGATTCAGCGGCAGCTTCTGCCAGACTGAAATTACCTTTGCATGCAAGACATCCCACCATGATGGATGAGGATATGAGGAGGTTGAATTTATCACTGAGTTTGCGGGACAGGGCGATGGATGTTTCGCAGATTTCCCTGCCTTCGTCAAATCTTCCGGACATAAAGTACGCAAGACTCAGATAAATGTATATATTGTTGATCTCCCACATATCACCGATCTCGCGGAAAAGATCAAGTGCTTCATGGTAGTATTTTATGGCTTTGTCGTGGTCACTGTCGATGGTGGCAAACAGACCGCTGATAAATAAACTTCTGGCGTATCCGAAACGGTCACCTATCGACTTTCTTAATGTGAGCGTCATGGACTGGGCAAGCTTTGCTTTTTTCTTTTCGGTGTTCAGCTCGTAATATATTACCAGTGCGGACGCACCGAAACCAAGCTCGGGTGAATTGCCGAACTTCTTGTTTGCAAAAGTATACAGGCGTAGCAATGTATAATTGAAGCCGGTCTTGTTGGTATATGCGTATACCCATATAAGTGTTTCGAGGATGGATACGATGATCTTGTCCTCTTCGTTGATATCGGTATTGCGGCGAGTAGCATCTTCAGCTGTTGAAAAACGGTTTTTGGTCAGATCCGATCCTGTGGAAAACTTGACGTTTGCCTTTAAGGAGTGGAGCATGACGTTCATCTCGGTCTCGGATGTAGGGAACTTGAAGTTCAGAGCCTTAAGCGCTGACATGAGGCTCATGATACAGTCCCTGAAATTACCCTGACGGAAATGACCTATACCTATGTTCCTGTATAGCTTTGCTTTTTCCAGGCTGTTCTCTATAAGAGGAAGAAGCTCGCTGGCAATGTTTAAGGCATCCTGGAAATGTCCTGTGGTAAGATTCAGGTTGATCAGGGACTTCTTTACGGAAATCCATGATTCCAGGTTGGTATTACTGCGGTTGCCCATAAGCTCCAGGGCTTTACGATAGTAGTTTATAGCTTCCTCGTTAGCGTTCGTGGATTCAGCCAGGTGTGCTGCATCCAGACAGTAACGGCGTACGCCCCTGTCGTTGTCTGCCATAAGGAAATGGTATACAAGTCTGTACAGATGGGATGAAGTCTCGCCCACATACTTGGCTTCGATACCTTTGGCTATCCAGTAATGGAGTTCCTTTTCACGTGTCGGATCTATCATAGCCAGAAATACTTCGTGGATCTGCTTGTGTGCAAAGGATACCAGTGTCTTTCTGGCGGATGCATAATTTAGAAACTGCATGGATACGGCATGGTCTATCCAGGGCAGCATATCGTTGAGTTTGACATCTGTGATGTAGGATAACAGATCCAGTGAAAATTCGTATCCGATGATGGCAGCTATTTCCAAAAGGTTTACGGCGTCTTCATCGAGCAGGCGCATTTTATTCCTGATAATGCTGATAACCTCGGCTTCCGAGTTGACTGTACGAAGCTTATCCCAGTCATGTTCGATGGTTCTGTTCGAGACAGTGATCACACCATCCTCCAACATGGAGCGGAGAACGTTAATGGTGTAATAAGGGTTACCGTCTGTCTTTTCTATCATGTATGTGGTGAGTACGCTGCATTCCTGACGGGGAAGCCCGAGGATATCTGCCAAGTACTCGCACATTCTGGTTTCGTTAAAAGGTTTTAAGGGCAGATCGAAGAAGCCTTCACAGGTCTTGAGTCTGGAAATGACGGAAGCAAGCAAAGGATTCTCTTCGGCGGATTCATAATCACGCATGGTGACGATGATGGCAACCTTGTGTGATGCTACACGTTCGGCCATCTCGCAGATAAGCGAAAGTGATGATGAATCAGCAAACTGCAGATCGTCAAATATGATACAATAAGGCTTGTCATCCCTAAGGAGTGACAGCATGAAGGTTGAAAGCAGCATGAAAGAACGCTGCTGTTCCTTGTATTCGTCGAGCGCAGGCAGGGATATGGCCTCTGTGAGCACCGAGCTCATGACGGGGCTTATTCGGGTGACGGTATCTGTCAGACCGCCAATAAGCTGTGACAATCTGTTTTTCTCGGTGATCTGATGCTTACGTTCGTATGTACTGTATATGGAAGCAAATTCTCCGAGCAGCTGCTGGAATGCGGAATAGGGCGTCATCCTGTACTGTGATTTGAAGGAACTCCTTAAGACTACAGTTCCGTGTGATGTAAGATCAGCGTACAGGTTGTTCATCAGGTCTGACTTACCGCTTCCTACACCTCCGTGTACCAGAATAAAATTACCTTTGGATTCGAAGGAATCCTCACATTTTTCTTTTATCTGAGTCAGTTCGTTCAGACGGCTGTACATCTTTGCCTTGCGGTTAAAGCCGTGAAGAATATCGTTATCGGTGATAGGGTTCCCCAGTTCTGTATTGGACAGAAAACGGTCGATATCACTGATAAGCTCATTGGCGGTGGAATAGCGGAGATCGGGATCCTTGCTGATGAGCTTGTTGATGATATTTGAAACATCCACGGGAATGGACGGGTTGATATCTTCCGGGGGTTTTACGCTGACTGCGATATGCTTGTAAACCATGTTGTCCATGGTGTCCGAATGAAAGGGCAGGCATCCCGTCACCATGTGGTACAGGATGATACCGAGAGCGTAAAGGTCTGAACGCTGATCCACAGGTCTGTCGAGGACACCGGTGGTCTCGGGAGCCAGGAAGCCGAAACTGTAATCTATGTCAGTATTGGCAAAGCTGGAGTATTCGATGATATATGCCAGGGCAAAGTCCATGATCTTTACAAGAATCTGACCGTCCTGCTCGAGTATGAGTATACTCGGTGTGCGCAGCGCCCTGTGTATAACGTTAAAGCTCAGAGCGTATCTTAGCCCCGTAGCTATCTGCTGGGTGATGTTCAGAGCTGTTTTTAAATCGAGAGTTTTATTCTGCTCTATGTATTTGTTGAGCAGAATACCGTCGAAGTATTCAAAAACGATGCAGATCGTATCGTCGTACTCACCGGCATCATAAACGCGCAACAGTGAGGAATGCTCAAAGTTGCGTATAACCTTCATCTCGTTCAGGAACCTCATGCGTTCGCTCTCAAGTTTGGTGATGGCATGAGGGTTCATCATCTGGATGAGGACATATTCACTTGTATGTAGATGTTCCCCGAGATATACAGTCACAAAATTGGTTTTTGCAAGTTGTTGTATGACTCTGTATTTATCGAAAAGAACGGTTTTTTCAAGTAACTCCATACCCGTCTCCGTAATAGTTTTTTACCTTCAGAATATATTATAACACATATTTTAAAATATTCATAGTAAAAATTTAGATTTTGCTTGACTTTTTTTTCTTCTCGTAGTATATTTCACATTGTACGTGTGATTTCGAGGTGTGGCTCAGTTTGGTAGAGCGCTACGTTCGGGACGTAGAGGTCGTGGGTTCGAATCCCGTCACCTCGATTTATATATTGTTGTTACATTTATCTATTTACTTATCAATATCGTCTTCTTTTACAAAAGTAAAAGGAGAAGATATGAAATTACATGTATTTATTGAAGAGATCAAAGAAAGAGTGTCTGAAGTCTTGGGAGAGGATTACGAGGTCTCTCTTAAGAAAGTCTTGAAGAACAATTCAGTTGAATTCGATTGTCTTATTATCACCCACAGATTCGACAATGTATCTCCAAGTATTTATCTTAACAGTTTTTATCTGGAATATCTGAACGGCGTTCCCATGGAAACTCTGGTCGACGGTGTTATTGCGACATATAAAAACTGTCTGGAACAATTTGACAGAAGCAAATGCTCTTTGATTGACACGGAGCATGCCGAGGAACATATAGTTCTGCGGCTTGTTAACTATGCCAGAAATATCAGGATTCTTGAAGAATGTCCCCATATAAGATGCAAGGATCTGGCTCTTATTTATCATTATATGCTGTCTGATGATAATAGCGACGGATTGGTAAGCGTGAGGATTGACTATTCAAATATGGCTTTCTTCAAGCTGACCGAAGAAAAACTAAAGGAAAAAGCCCTGGAAAATACGGAAAGGTTATTTCCACCCGTTTTTGAAAAAGTAGAGTACCTGATGAAAGAATATTGCAGAAGGATGATGGGAAATGCGTTTACATTTGGGGATGAAAGGTTTGCAGATATGTTCCCGATGTATGTTCTGACCAGTAAAAGCAGGATGAACGGAGCGGTGTGCATGCTGTATAAAGGAATGCTGGAAAGGATAAAGAAGACCTTGGGTAAAGGGTTCTATATCATTCCCAGCTCTATAAACGAAATATTGATCCTGCCGGAATCCTACGGTATGAACCAGGAGGATCTGGCGGAGATGGTACAGAGTGTAAATTACGACATTGTTCCGGAAACGGAAGTCCTCTCAGACAGTGTATATCATTATCCGGATGACGAGTTGCAGTTATTCTGACGGGGTTCCGGATTCGGATGATTCCGAATCTTCCGTAGCGGGATCTACGGCGTTTGTCAGTTTATCCCAGAAGTCCTTTACGGTAGGATCGGAAGCTACTGCGTTGTCTATCTCGGTATATATCGAAGCCTGGAGTTCTTTTAAGTCTTCATCATTATCAAGTTTAGTAAGGATGGCCTGCGTCTCCTCGTCGAAAATACCCGAGAAGATGACGGGCTTTCCATCTTTATAAATGATGTAGAAGGACTCAAGTGAAGGTATCGGCGTATCTACTGTGGTGATGGTAGTGTAGAAAGTACAGTATACAACCAGATCTATGATACCTCCGCCTTGCTTGGTGTAGCACTTGAGGTCTGAATAACCCTTTACGTACTCGGTTTGTGCTGTGATGGTCTCAGCGCTGATATATACAGGGTCCGTAACCAGTGTCTTTAATGTAGCGATATCACCTGCGGCCTTCGCATCAAAATACTGTTCGATGATCTCGTGGACATCCGGATAAATCTCTAAACGAAGGGGATTCGGAGCATCTGAATCGAGCGTGGGCTTGGCTGATGTATCATTTTCCACATCTGTTTTGGAAGAAGTATCGTCCACGGGAGTGGGAACAGCTTCCTCCGTAGGAACGGGTGTTACATCTTCGGGGTCGTCTAAGGTGGGATTTGGAACGTTTTTTATAACTACGGGGTTTTTTATGGGATGACCTGTGGAAAAAGTCAGCATTCCTATGAGCATTATCCCCGTAAACATCGTAAAGATAAATCTCTTAACTATGGGCATATATGATAAACCTCCTGAAAAAGCTATTAGACTTTAGACTCAAATAGTCAAAGTCACCTCGAAAACGCCTTCAGCGTTTCCTCGGTAACAAAACGATGCTCTGATATCTTCTATTTTGTTATAATACCATATATTGAAAATATTATCAACTTATAAAAAAAGCAATAATTGATAATTAATAATTTTGATTTGGGTTGAATATACGGGAGGCATGTGATAGAATCGACGATGGTGTATTAGGGGAGAGTTCCTTTGAGGAGGTTTTTAATGGGGGAGCTTATAGAAATAAAACAGGAACAGGAGCGGGTTATCCTTGTGGCGGTCGAAGAGAGGGAAGACGTCGATGTTGAAGCTTCACTCGATGAACTTGAGGAATTGGCTGAGACTGCGGGAGCGCTGACTGTCGGAAGGCTTATACAGAAAAGAGAAGCTGCTTCACCGGCACTTTATATAGGAAAAGGTAAAGCGGAAGAACTCAAAGAACTGATTGTTCAAAATGATGCGACGGGCATTATCACAGATGATGAGCTTTCACCGGCACAGATGAAAAATCTCGAAGATGTTCTTGATATAAAGATCATGGACAGGACCATGCTCATACTTGATATATTTGCGAAGCATGCAAGTACATCCGAAGGTAAGCTTCAGGTAGAGATGGCCCAGTTAAAATACAGATCTGCCAGACTGGTAGGTATGAGGAAGTCGATGTCCAGAGTCTCCTACGGTATCGGAATGAGAGGACCCGGAGAAAAGAAGCTGGAAGTTGACAGACGTCTTATCAGGGACAGAATATCAAAACTCAGGGAAGAAATAGAAAACGTAGAAAAAAACAGAAGTACCAATCGCGTAAAGAGACAGAAGAACGGAAGTGTGGTAGCGGCTATAGTAGGCTATACCAATGCAGGCAAGTCTACACTGCTGAATAAGCTGACAGGCGCAGACATACTGGCCGCAGACATGCTGTTTGCAACACTTGATCCTACGGTGAGGATACTTGAACTCAATGACGGACAGGAGATACTGCTCACTGATACGGTAGGGTTTATCAGGAAGCTTCCGCATCACCTGATCGAGGCTTTCAGATCCACACTTGAGGAAGCAAAGTACGCAGATATTATTATCCATGTAGTGGATGCTTCAAATCCTAAAGCTTTTGAACAGATGCAGGTGGTATATGATACTTTACGTCGTCTGGGAGTGGGGGATAAACCGGTCATCACACTGTTTAACAAACAGGACCTTCTGACGGAAAAAGAAGTGCTCAAGGATCTTAACAGTGACAAGAGCATAGAGATTTCGGCTAAAACCGGCCAGGGTCTCGATGTTTTAAAAGATGAACTGGAAAAGGTATTACTGGAGAACAAAATTTATTTCGAAAAAGTCATAGATTACTCGAACGCCGGGGTGATACAGATGATAAGAAAAGACGGTACTTTGCTGGAAGAGGAGTATGTGCCGGAAGGAATATCTGTAAAGGCTTACGTTAGCCGGGAACTTTTCGGAAGAATTAAAGATATTTAAGAAACGGGGTATACAAAGTTGAAAAAAAGAAGTATTTTAGGCAAAGTATCACTGATACTGGTAATGTGCCTTCTTTCCTTAAGTCTTACCGCTTGCGGGAAAAAAGACGGAACGGGCGATGACGGAAACACGGAGAACGTCACACCTACCGAAGCCGATAAAGGGAAAGACAGTAATGGGGATAACAAAGATCCAAAAGGTAACAAAGGAGACAAAGAACCTGATTGGGATGACTATCCGAGAACTACAGTGGCACCCACTCCGGAACTTGTAAAAAGCGAAAGCATCAGTAATCTTGCAAAAGAGCAGAATCCGAAGAAAGAGGATGCAACCGGAGAAATCAAGGTAGGCCTTACTTTCTATGCGGACGGTTCGTTTGAGTTTGAGCAGGATAACCGTTTTTATACAAATGATGTAGAACTTACCATTACGGCACCTTCGGGCGCAAAGGTTTATTATACTTTAGACGGTAGGGAGCCTACCCTTGATTCATGGGTATACAGCGAACCTATCAAGTTCCTTACTCTGGGCGGGGATTTCCCGGATGCATATACACTTCGTGCATGCATGATAAATCCTGACGGAACACAGTCAAAGATTGCCGCCAGAAGTTTTCTTGTCGGACGAGGGACAGAGGAGAGATTCTCAAGCCTTGTATTTTTCATAAGCGGAGATCCAGACGATCTGACGGAGTCACCGAACGGTATCATGTACGGTGACAATGCTTTCGAACGCGGGCATGAGTCCGAGAGAGAAGTTTATATCGAGGCTTTTGAAGCAGACGGAACTCCGATCTTTGCACAGTACGGCGGAGTGAGAGTCTACGGAGGATACTCCAGAAATTCGACCATAAAGTCCCTTAAGCTTTTTGCGAGAAAGCTGTATGATGAGGATCACAAGAACTTTAAGATAGATGCATTCCAGACTCCAAAGCTTGGCGAGGATGACGGGGACGTCATCAAGAAGTATGACAAGCTGGTTCTGAGAAATGGAGGAAACGACCTTCAGTTCGGTTTCATCAGAGATGAACTCAGCCAGACGCTGGTAAAGAAGGCAGGGTTTGATACCTACGAAGCCGTAGTTCCGGTAGTAGTTTATCTGAATGGTTCATATTACGCATTCCACTGGCTTCATGAAAACTACTGTGACAAGTATTTTAAGGAGCGTTTCGGTGACGGAGACGGTGAGTTCGTCGTTCTGGAAGGTACTGACCAGGAAAAGGATGACGATGACGAGATACAGGATATAGTGGATGATTATAATGCCCATTACAACAGATTCATCAATTCGGATCTTAAGAACGATGCAGTATACAATGAGCTGTGCAACTACATAGATATCAACAGTTATCTTGACTTCTTTGCATGGAACATTGCCATCAACAACTGGGACTGGCCTAACAACAACTTTAAGTGCTATAAGTATGTGAAGGCCGAGGGTGAAGCTGCACGTGACGGTGTATTTAACGGAAAGTGGAGATTCCTTCCTCATGATATGGACTATACCTATGGTATTTACGATCAGGCAAAGGCCAAGGAGAATTACAACACCCTGCGTGTAGTCATGGATGAGAATAATGAACGTTATTCACCTCTCTTTACAAAGCTTATGGAGAGAGCTGACTGCAGGGCTTACTTTAGAGCAAAGACTCTCGAATTCATCAACGGAGCTTTAAGTGAACAGAGCATAAAGGAAGAGTACGAGAAGCTTCATGAGAGCAGAAGAAAAGAGCTCTTAAAGTATTACGATTTCCTGGAAATCTTAAACCGCAGAGGTGACTGGACCATCTGGACACGTCCTGAGAACTATGCAAACAACGAAAAGCAGATTTATACTTTTGCTGAGAAGCGTGCAGGCTATGTATTAAAGTATATGGACGAGCTGCTTCCCGAACTGGAATAAAAGACAAATGAGCCCCGGTGTGATACCGGGGCTCTGATTTTTTATGATCTGACTTTAGCGCATAAGCACTGTCAATATACTTAATGATATTAGAAGCTGGATGATACAGAACCTGATCACGGTCTGTGTATCGGACCAGCCTTTATTTTTTCTGGCATGATCATGAAGAGGTGTACGGGTATTGGCAAGGATCGTGATCTTCAGGAATCTTTTTAAGAATATTTTTACCAGACCGATTCCGCCATCTACCACGAATACGATACATATAGGAAGGAAGAGGATGGGATCGCCGCATTTCATGGCTGCGATGGCCATAAATACACCGATGGTTCTGGATCCCGCATCGCCCATCAATATGATGCTCGGAGAGGCGTTGAACCAGAGGTAGGCGGAAAGTGCAGCCAGGAATAATATCTCGTATACCATGAAATCAGGTTCGGGAGTGAGCAGAAGGAATGTGAACAGGCTTATGGTGGTGAGAGTTGAACACAGTCCGTCGACACCGTCGGTACAGTTGATCACATTTATGGACATCCAGATAAGTATGGTGGCCAGGATGACATAAACCACATACGGGATTTCGATGGTAATATTCTCCCTGAATATAGCCGACAGGAGTGAAAGGTCTATCGTAGTTGAGTTATGCGCCGCAAATGTGATAGCTACTCCGACAGAGATCAGAAGATCGAGGATTCCTTTTTTATAATCGCTCCATGGGGTCTTTGATGCATCGTCCAGAAAACCTGTCATCATGGCAAACAAAAGGAATACAAGATATACAGAGTATTCTACATCGAAGGGTGCGAACAGAAAACTTAAAACGCAGAAGACGGTAACAAATATGATGCCGGCTCCTCTGGGCTTTCCTTTTGCTTTTTCTGCATTAACCGCAAATGCACGTCCGATATCTCCGGGAAGTTTGCTTTTCAGTTTTGCGGTGAGGATAAAAGTTACAAAAAATACAAGTACCGATATACCGGCTACATATATGCCCGGTATTTTGTCAAATAATAGTGTAAGCATATGAATCTCCATTCATGACATTATATGATTTCATTATCCTGTCTATTTTAACTCATTTGAAAAAAAAAGTACATAAGAAAGAAAAAATATTTTTTTGGGGTTGACTTTTAGGCTGAAATAGCCGATATTAATCATGGAGGGGTATGTCTATGCCCCGGATTTGTATGCCCGGGAATAAAAGATTCACGGTAAGGTTTTTCCGGTTACTTAACGTATGAGACAGAGAAAACAGTGATTATATAGACCTACAGGGTTCTGACAGGAGGCAGGAGTATGGATAAAAAGCGGTTTTTGGGCAAAGCATTGGGAATGTTGTGTGCTTTTGCTGCTTTTGTATTTTTAACCGGCACCTTGGGTGTAAGGGCAGATAATTCGGTCACCATAGCCGAGATAAATTATCAGGCAAGTTATATAAAGGTTCAGCTAAACTCAGGAGATACCGTGCTTCAGATATCCGATGGGAAGCAGAAGAAGTGGGAGACAGTAGTCGCTGAGCCCGAGGGCGGTATAGTGACTATGGATATTTCATGGATTTCCGTTACAAAGGATTATATCCTCTCATTACGAGGGGATTCCAGCACTACTCCCGTAAAGATCACCATACCAAAGCAGGACAAGAATTTTAAGGCGACATACTCGCCCCTGGACGGAATAAAGTTTACCGGAGATAACGGTGCGGATATAGAATGGAAGAAAAAAGACGGAGCAACATGGAAGAGATATCCCAAGGAAAATCCTGCTTCATTCAATAACAAGATAGAGGGAATGATCAATAAGGGTGCCACGCTCATGTTCAGAACCGTAGGTGTAAACGGCAGCGGAACCAACGCCGGAACACGTCCCAGCAAAGAAGTCGGCGTGACTATAAAGGCGAAAACTGCAGCACCCACTGTAAAAATCGACGAATCAAAGATGAGCATTCCGTTCAAGAAGAATACAGAATACAGAGTCTGCGATGAAAACGGTAATGTACAGCCCGGTACCAACTGGATCAATCCGGGTGCGGATGAGGACAAGGCTTTATCGGAGATAGCTTCAGCGGCTATGGTTAACGAGACTACAGGAGAAGCCGGAAAAGATGTATTTTTCCAGTTTAGATTAGCAAAGACAGCTACTACTCAGGTATCAAAGATAGCCACTGTAAAGATACCCGGACAGAAGCCGATGACAGATGCCGAGAAGAACGGCATAAAATTAAAATATGACAGTACATCTACATTGCAGCTTACGATAGAGTCGGCATCTTCAAAAGAAGTTTTTGAATATTGCATCATAACTCATAAGGATCAGCTTGACGGTAAGACCATAGACGGATTAAAGAGCCTCACCTGGAATGGGGTAACTGATGGAAAAGCCATCACCATAAACAAGACACAGGCAGACGAGGGAAGCCTGATCTATGTGAGAAAAAAGGCAAAGGGTAAGCAGGGAGAAGACGGATACGAGCTGCCTTCACCCAGTATCAAGATTGCTGAAGTTAAGTATCCTAAGGAGCTGAGTACACTTTCTACCGATATCGAGTGGAACCAGATTATAGCAGGTGTCGTAAGACCGAATAATTCGGGTTCAGAGGTGGTATTCAGAGCCTACAGTTCTATAGAAGAACCTGTAAGTGCTATAAAGTTTATGTCTTATCCCACTCCGAGCGGTAATGGTATAGAACTGGCGTCGACAGAGTTTGAGTCAACGGTAAGAGCTCTCACTGAGGGTGAAAAGGACAGTTTGAAGTTCACCGAAGAGGAGAAGAAAGATTATAATTATATCGTAGAAACTAAGATAAAGGATACTACGAAGCTTGAAGCTTCCATGGGCCGTACTGCGAAAGAGTATTACATATATTATAAGCAGGGAACCCAGTCAGAGTATAAGGAAAGCTCGGCAGCAGCGGGTGGATTTGCATTATACATTCATCCTTCGTCTGTCATAAGCAACCCTACCGAAACTGATGAGATAAATAATACTGAAGCTCAAAAGACAGTAAAGGTAACCGGAGATCAGGGTAAGTATGAGACCCAGTTCACCAGAGTATATAACTCAAATAAGTTGTATACCGGATCTAACGATCCGTCAAAGTGCGATCCTCATGTGTTCAGCTTCGTAGTAGAACTCGGTGTGAATAACACTTTGGTTAGCGAAGAACAGGGTACTGTAACGGATGTGCCCAGAGATATAGAAAAGATAGTATACGACGGCATTACCTATGAAAAGGGTTCGGCATTTGGACCGGGCAAGGCGTTCGTAGTTAACAAATGGCCTTATAAAGAAAATGAAAAGGATAAACTTAAGCTTATAGTAACCGTTGATACACATCAGATAGAACAGAACTCTTCGATAATACCCAAGGATGAATTAAAGTCCATGGATATCTATCTGACCGGCGGAGAAGTGATAAAGGATCAGATCAAGCTCGAATTTATAAAGACGGCTTATGTAGTGGCAAAAGATGGGGACACCACTCCTTCAAACCAGTCGGAATACATCTTTGATGAGATAGATACCACTTCGTCAACAGATGATACTTTTGCTGAAATTTATGTATATGTAAAACCTACACAGACAAGTGAAGAGCTGTCGATCACTTCGGTACAGATGGATGGACATTCGGTATGCAAAAAGCTGTCGAGAAACGGTAATTATTTTAAGGTGACTCTTTCTAAGACCCTGTTAAATAATGTTATAAAGACAATGGCAGCGGGAGTTACCCAAACAGAATATATAAAATTTGTATTTGATAACGGTTTTGAATTAAACGAAGGATACAAGATTGTGATCAATAAGCAGGCCGTTACACCATAATCTTTACTGTAAAAAACATAGGAGGGACATAGAGCAATGAAGAATAGAGAGATAAGTAAATTATTCAGATATGTTCTGGTATTGTGTGCAGCTCTTATATCCTGTATGGTTCTTACGGGAAACACCGGGATCAAAGCAGCGGACCCTGCGGCTCAACGTGTGTCGATCGGCGATGTTGACTATGACGGCCTGACCTTAAAGTTATATAAGAATGGCAACAAAATCCTGTACTTCTCGGCAGATGAGAAAAAAACATGGACCGAGGTCGAAGGAGAGAGCGGTAAAGATGATAAAAACCGCGACTACATCGAGATGGATTTTTCATGGGTGAACTCGAAAAAAGATATTACAGTATCTTTCAAAGGCGATGTTGAGACTACCGAACTTGATGTAACATTTCCTAAAATGAACACTACATTTAAGCCTGTCTTAAACAAAGGTACCATAGATATCGAATTCTCGGGTGTTGACAATGCCACTGCTTTTATGTGGAGAAAAGCGTCTGATTATAACTGGACAACAGTAACTTTGAATAAAAGCGATGCGGCCTATGCGGCATTTTTAAAGAAACTTAACGAATTCCGTTTCAAAGGTTGCAAGATAGTGCTTAGAACCGCACAGGTGGTAGGAACCGATGCAGATAACATGGGTCAGAGAATGAGCAAAGAAGTCACTGTTTCTATCCCTAAGATGGCAAATGCTCCGACCATCAAGGTAAATGTCAAGAAGTTGACATTAAATACCAAAGAGTCGCAGGAATACTACGATGAGGCCAAAGGCGAATGGGTACAGTGCCGGAAGAACATGCTGGTATCCGATATAGCTCCGAAGACCATGTATGCCGGAAGCACTGAAGGTAAAAGTGTCAGCATAAAAATCAGGACTGCAGCTACAGAAAAGAAGGGATATTCAAAGACCTTCATACTGATGATACCCGGTCAGACAAAGGCACCCGATTTTACGGACGGCGGTCATGTAAAAGCAGCATTTGATAATACCGACCTGCTTATTACATTTATGAAAGCATCTGCTACCGCTCCTATAGAATACTGTATAGTAAAAGAAGGAGAGACTTTTGACCAGGCAACCGCAAAATGGAAGACTGTGAAAAAGGCGGGCAAGGTCGTAAAACTCAATGAGAAAACCGCTCCTGCCGGAAGTAAGATTTATATCAGGTTTGCCGGCACTACTGCTAATGAAAAGAAGAACATTGCACTTGCACTTCCTTCTTACTATTCCGAATATACCGTCGGAACATATCCTGTAAAGCAGGAGGAAAAGAAGACCGAGAAAAGCAAGAGTGAAACCACAAAGAAAAGCTAAAGTTTCATAAAGACTAAAGATAAAAAAATTCCCGGGCCGTGTGGTCCGGGAATTAAGTTTTTAAGATTAGTTGAATGCATCCTTTATATCTTCAGCGGCATCCTCAACAGCTTCCTTAGCGTCATCGAGAGCGTCCTTTGCATCGTCGGGATTGATCTTGATGTACTCGGGGGAGTTCTCATCCTCTTCCTCGTCATCATCCAAGTCGAAATCGTCGATATCATCATCGAAATCGTCATCCTCGGTATCCTTGCCAACAAACTTCTTGTATGCGCAATAAGCACCGAATCCGGCAGCAGCAACTCCGGCAACACCTACAACAAACTTTAAAAACTTTTTCATTAGTATTCTCCTTTCAAATAACCCCACATTACTTCATGGGAATCTCATCATTCTCTATTATATGATGTATTTCGCAAAAAGTAAAGTTAAAAATTTATGAAACAATATTTTATTCAACTTTTTTTAATTTTGCAAAAGAAGCCAGCATTTTCTTGGTACCTGCGGGGAAATCTACCGTCACCTCAAAGTCAGAAGATCCTTTTTCGATGTTTTTTACGGTACCCACACCAAATTTGATGTGTTTTACCTTGTCGCCCACGGTGTATCCCAGTTCACCTTCGGTAGAAGCTATGGCGTTGATGCCTTTGGAAGGAAGAGAAGCGTAAGGGTTGTCGTTCAGTGTGATATTGTTTTTCTTGTATCCGGCATCTTTTTCACGGTATGCACGGCTGTGTTCGGATGTCTCTTTGGGTTTGTTTGTCTCCATATTGTTATATCCGGAAAACTTGCTTACGTTCCGGTTCCTTTCTATAAAATTTTTGAAGCTGGTATTGCCGCTTAATGTATTGGTCCTTCCGATATCACCTTTTTTGGTCAGAAGGTGTCTCGGAATCTCCTTGACAAATCGTGAGATTGAATTGAATGCCATGTTACCGTGCATCATTCTAGTGGTGGCGGCACTGAGGTAAAGCCGTTTTCTCGCACGAGTGATGCCTACGTAGCAGAGCCTTCGTTCCTCGGCTATTTCTTCTTCGGGGTCATCAGCATTTAGTGACATAGAACCCGGGAATACATTTTCTTCCATGCCGACCAGGAAAACATTATCGAATTCCAGGCCTTTTGCCGAATGGATGGTCATGAGTACGACCATGTCGGTATTTTCAGAATAACTGTCGATATCCCCGACAAGCGCCACATCCTCCAGGAAACCGGAGAGCGAAGACGGTTCATCACCGTTTTCTGATGCTGCTTCATATTCAGCCAGTTTGTTTACAAGTTCGCCGATATTCTCTTTACGGTCCTCTATTTTTTCGTCGGAATCGTCGTCTTCCAGATACTCGAAATATTCAATATCCTCTATCAGTTCGTTTAACAGGTCGACCAGTGAGGAAGTATTTTGGAGCTTGTTCTTATAGGCTTCGATGAGACTGACGAATTTGGTGATGCCACCGACCGCACGTCCGACACCGAGGCTTTTCTGAAGGAAGGGATCCTCGCTTATTCTTAACAGCACATCGTAGAGACTCTGCTCATTGTCTTCGGCGTAGTTTGACAGCTTTTCTATACTTGTGGCACCGATGCTTCTTTTGGGTACATTCAGTATTCTTCTTACAGAGATATCGTCGCTGTGAGAGGCTATCACCCTCAGGTATGCCAGCATGTCTTTTATTTCTTTTCTCTGATAGAAATTGATGCTGCCTATGATCCTGTAGGGAATGTTGCGGAGTACCAGACGCTCTTCAAACATACGGGACTGGGCGTTGGTACGGTAAAGAATTGCAAAATCCTTGTACTCTGCATTCCCTTCGCGCACTTCCGAATATATGGTGTTTATGATATCGGCAGCTTCGTCCCTGTCACTCGGATAGCATGTGAAGGAGACGGGAGTGCCCTGCTCGTTGTCTGTCCAGAGGGTTTTGTCCTTGCGGGCTCTGTTGTTATGGATGACTTCGTTGGCTGTGTCGAGTATGGCTTTTGTTGAACGGTAGTTCTGCTCCAGCCTTATGACTTTGGCGTCGGGGTAGTTTTCTTCAAAATCAAGGATATTCCTGATATTTGCACCTCTGAACTTGTATATGGACTGATCGTCATCACCTACGACACACAGGTTATGCTCGATATCCCCGTATTCGTTTGTATGTTCTGCCAGAAGCCTTATAAGCTCAAACTGAGCGGTGTTGGTATCCTGATACTCGTCAACCAGTATGAAACGGAACCTGTTCCTGTAGTATTCCAAAGTCTCGGGAGAAATCCTGAAAAGCTGTACCGTTTTCATTATCAGGTCATCAAAATCGAGAGCGTTGTTGGCTTTCAGTCTCTTCTGATATTCATTGTAGGCTTTACCGTACAGGAGATAGTCGTGGTCTCCGCCTGCCCGTTCTATGAACATATCGGGATCTATCAATTCGTCTTTTGCGCTTGATATAACATTCAGGAAGGTCTTATCCTTATACTTTTTCGGATCAAGGTTCATTCCTTTTATGATATCCTTCATCAGGGACTTCTGGTCGTCTCTGTCATATATTATGAAATCACGGTCAAACCCGAGCTTTTCTATAAAACGCCGCAGTATTTTTACGCAGGTGGAATGGAATGTGCTGGCCCACACGTTTTCGGAACCGGCTCCGACGATGTTGCCTATTCGTTCTTTCATCTCGCCGGCAGCTTTATTTGTGAAAGTTACGGCAAGTATCTGGTAAGGGTTTACGCCGCATTCCGATATCAGATAAGCTATACGGTGGGTAAGAACCCTGGTCTTGCCTGAACCGGCGCCTGCCAAGATCAGCAGGGGACCGTTTACATACTGTACCGCTTCGGCCTGCATATCGTTCAGACCGTCCAATATATTACTCATATATTAAGTGTTCTCCTCAAAAACTTAGCACTGTTTATTGTAAAAAAGGTTGATAATTGTATATATTCCCGAAAAATAAGTACAAAAAAGGGAGGGACAGTTAAAACGGCTGTCCACTCACCGTACTCATAATACACTTTTTTACTGTTTTTGTCAAATTATTTTAAAAAATACTGGAAATTTACGAAAAAGTATGATAAACTATATCTTGTCAGATTCATACCATATGTTATGCGTGTTGAATCATAAATTAACGTTTCGAAAGGATGTGGAGATTATGTTTAAGTGCAAGGAGTTTACAGACAAGTCCAAGAAGAAGATCGGCGACCTGATCTCTGAATCAAAGATCGGCGAGATCCTGAAGAAGAAGGAAGATGAGAAGCTTGAGAAGAAAAAGAATAAAGCCATCATCGTTCTCTGCGTTATCGCAGCAGTAGCAGCAGTAGCTGTTATCGTTTACTTCATCTACAAACTCGTAAAGCCCGATTATCTTAAGGACTATGAGGAAGACGATGATTTTGATGATTTTGAGGACATTGACGATCTGGATGATTTCGATGACCTTGATACAGATGAGAAGAAAGAGGAGTCCGCAGAGAGCTGATACTCGAAGCGAGAGGTGATATAAATGGCCGGATCAGGAGAGAAGAATATTAGTCAGGCTATGACTAAGAGTTTGAAACAGATGCTGCATGAAGATAATGCGTATATGGTTTCTATCTTGAAGAAGATGAAGTCCACGACGTATGTGCAGCCCGGAGAGGTGCCGAATATCGATCTGTATATGGATCAGGTTACCAAATTTATGGATGAGCATCTTGAGAGCTCGAAGCGACGCAGCGATGACAAGCTTCTCACCAAGACCATGATCAACAACTACACCAAGAATAACCTTCTCCCTTCTCCAAACAAGAAGAAGTATACGAAAGACCATATGTATACGATGCTTTTCATATACTATCTGAAAAACGTTATGCCGATGGATGATACCCAGAGTGTTCTTCAGCCTCTGACCGATATGTTTTTCGGCGAAAACGGTTCGATAGATATGGAAGCCATATATAGCGAGATATTCGATATAGAATATGGTCAGTCGTATTCGATCACCAGAGATGTTGTCAGGAAGTACAACAAATCAAAGGAAAGCTTCTCGGAAGTCGAGGACGTAAAGGAGAGGGATTTCCTTCAGGCCTTCACTTTTATAGCGATGCTGTGTTTCGATGTATATATGAAGAAGACCATGATCGAGAAGATCATAGACGATAACTTCTCTATTTCGTCGGGCAAAAACAGTGAATCCTGTGAAAAGGAACAGGAAAGCAAACCCTCTGGTAAATCAAAAAAGAAATAAGCGGAAACTGTAAAGTTTTTCGTAATATTTACCGATAATATAATTGGTGAATTGTAAGCAAACGGGTTTACTGTGCTTTAAAGCACCGTAAACCTTTGTTTTTATATATGAGAGGTATACTATGAGGAAAAGATTAAGTAAAATAATAATATTCCTATCTCTGGCGGTATTAATTTCCGCATCGTTTGGCATATACAGAGCTACGGCTGCCGATGAGTATACATTTACGTTTTATCTGGGCGGTGACAAGGATGTTGAGAACGGCGGAGTTGTCAACTACTCACAGCTGAGTAAAAACATAGATGATGTCATCGACGGACTCGAAGACCAGACCATCAGACTTTTCCTCAGAAGTAATAATCCTCTGCCGGAAGGCATCACTGTTGACTGGGAAGTAGTAGACAGCAAGATTATTACCATAAAAGAAACGGATGCCGCTACCATGAGCTGTACCCTGAATATCATGGGTCCCGGATATTCAGGTCTGTTTGCGAATATTACCACACCCGATAAAAAGGTGTATTCTGCTTATTGTACTATATATGTACCTCTTGAATGGTCGGATAATGAAGCTACGAGGAACCTTGTAGCCAACAATATTTTTGCGAAGGATAATGCTGATAAATACGGTCTGATTTTTGCGCACGACGAGGATTCCGACAGCAAGAACAAGGTAAATAACTATACGGTTCAGCTGTATACTCCCGATTCCACCGATCATCCGAACCGTTACCATTACTTAAGAAAACTAAAATATATCACATACAGTTATAAGGAAGACAATCCGGATACTCCGGATGTCAACGAGTATGCATTACCCAGCGTTCCGAGTGATGTAACAGCAGAGGAACTCGGAAGCTGTGTGGCCGCTATCGAGTGGTTCAGTTCCAACACTGACGTAGCGGAAGTTGACTCAAAATCAGGTATAGTCACGGCTAAATCCGCCGGATTCACTACGATTACTGCAGCTACCACCACTTCGGAGAAAAATGACGATCCGAAGTCAGGTTCGATGATATCCTATGATGTAGTCGTAGTTCCCGAAGCCAGCGTCAGTGGCATAGAACCCAATAAACACTGTAGTATAGAGGATCCCGAGGCCATAGCCAAAAACATGTCGGCTGTGACACTTATCACCAATGCACGTCTTGCAAATACCCTAGAATGGCGTGTGTTCAGAGGTGACGTAATCTCGGCGAATACCGATATCACAAAGGACTTAAAAGACGATATCTCCGTAAGTGATACGGACGGAACGATGACCCTGAACAATCTGAAGGCCGGTGTATATACGATCACCGCAGTTCAGATAAAAAACAAGGAAAAGGCCACGACCACACCTACATATGATGTTGTGACCACAAATATCAATTTTATTTCCTATCATGTTATCGTACCTATACAGTTCCCACCTTCGGATATAATACTGAGCTATTATAACCAGAACATTTACGATTCGTTTGACCTTCTCGCTAACTCGAATCTGCCACAGGGACTTTTCAGATTTACTTCCAAGGATACGAATATAGCCAAAGTAGGACCGGAGAACGGTATGATCGATGCGACCGGAGAAGGAACCACACAGGTGACCATCTCCTTGCAGGATCCCGATAAATTTAAAACACTGTACGGTTCCTATTATGATAAAGTAGATAAAGTAAATTATGACCTGAACGTAAAAGAAGACAAGATAGTCAATGTCAGCGTTTTTGACGGTATAGCGATAAACTCCTCGAACGCCACCATGACACTGGGTTCCACTCTGCAGCTGTCTCTTACGGCACCGAGCCCCTATGAGGGTAAGGTTTACTGGGAGACCACCGACAAATCGATAGCATCGGTTGATGATTCGGGTCTGGTTACGGCAAACAAGGTCGGCGAAGCAGTTATCACCGCCAGAATAGTTGTAGGAAGCGGTGTATCGAAGAGAGCGCAGTGTAAGGTAAAAGTAGTTACCACCATCAATTCCATAAAGCTGGTGGCAAATTCAGACGTGGTATCGGTGGATGAAAACCTCACCATCACAGCAGAGATCACGCCCAAGCTGAATGATGTGGCACTCAAGTGGACATCTTCGGATATGAAGGTAGCTACCATAGTAGATCAGAGTGCGCTTTCCGTAACCATCAAAGGTCTGAAACAGGGTACTACGGTCATCACAGCTGTCAACCCCGATAACGGTGTGGTCGGAACCATGATGATAAAGGTTACATCCGCCATAGAGAAGATAGAACTGTCTGACACGGAAGTAGTCATATCGAAATCCGCGGGATTTTATCAGCTGTACGCAAAATGTACACCGGAACTCCCCGAAAATGAGAAGCTTACCTGGACCAGTACGGATACTAAAGTCATAACCGTAGATCAGAATGGTAAAGTATCCATAGTAAAACCCGGTAATGCTATTATAAACGTAGTAACAGAAAACGGTAAGATGGCCACATGTAAGTTCACCATACTTCAGGGTATGGAGGCTATCCAGCTCGATGAGACAAACCTTGTCATGTATGTCGGTGATACATACAGAATGACATATACGGTAAAGCCTGCCACGACGTCGGACCCGACTCTTAAGTGGACCAGTAACGATCCAAAGATTGTTACTGTTGACAACACGGGATTCTTTACCGCGAAGAATACGGGTTCAACCATAGTTACCGTTCAGGCGATGGACGGATCGGGTATATTTACCACGTGTACGGTTACCGTATACAGGAATGCATCGGATATCAAGGTCGATGTTACCTCACTGACTTTGAATGTAGGAGAGTCATATCAGCTGAATGCTATCCCGAATCCTGCGGATTCCACGGATACACTTTTGTATGAATCAAGTAATACCAAAGTAGCGACAGTATCTGTTACAGGTAAGATCACTGCAAAGAGCAAGGGAAGCTGTATCGTGTTTGTCAGAACCGATGCCGGAGCTTCAAACTATGTAAATGTTACTGTCACCCAGCAGGTTACGGGCATAAAGGTCACGCCTGCCAGTGCCGAGATCTATGTCGGGGAATCCATGGAACTGACCGTGGATATCACGCCGAAAAATGCATCGGACAAAGAGGTGACGTGGGTAAGTAATGATAAATCCGTATGTACGGTAGATGAAAACGGTAAGATCACCGGTGTGTCCGGTGGTTCGACCATAGTAAAATGTACTTCCCTCGACGGTGATTTTATGTCCTTCTGTTTTGTAAACGTTACGGAAAAAGTAACGCTTATAACAGTGGAGGAAAGCGCAGAGGTCGGCGTAGGAAAAAAATTAAAGCTCAACGCCACAGTATCGGGGCAGAAGGCCACCAATAAAGATGTAAAATGGGCGAGCAGCAATAAAAAAGTATGTAAGGTATCAAAGAAGGGTGTTATAAAGGGTGTAAAATCAGGTACCTGTACCATCCGTGTAAAGGCTGCGGACGGCAGCGGAGTATATGCGGACTGTGAAGTAAGAGTCATAAAAGCTACAGACTCCATATCACTCTCTGCCACATATGTGGAGCTGATCCAGGGCAGGAGCATTAAACTAAAGGCTACCACGAATCCGAAGAAGGTAACATATGCTCCGGTATGGAGTACGGACAACGATAACGTGGCTATAGTCAGCAAAAAAGGAAAGGTTACGGCACTTAAACCCGGTGACTGTGTCATCAAATGTACCTCGGGAGACAATTCAGAAGTATATGCTGTATGTTATGTGCATGTTACGGCACCGGTAAATATTTCGAGCATCAACTTCTCTGAGGAAGCCATGGTAATGGTGGCAGGAGAGCAGCTGTCGGTACAGTATTCCGTAACGCCTTCGAACTATACAGAATCCTTCAGCTGGGCATCAGATAATCCTGCCATAGCATCTGTGGACCAGAACGGCAAGGTTACAGCCAGAAAGATAGGAACGGCGAGAGTAACGGCTCTGTCCAAGTCGGGCAAGAAAGCTACGATAGAGGTATATGTAGTCGGGATCAGCAAGACCAAGATTACGCTTCATCAGTATGAAAGCACGAAGATCAATCTGCAGCTCGACGGTGTCGGAGCAGGCAAGATAGATGTGAGATGGGATACTGACAACCAGAGTATCGCCGAGATAGCAAACGGTAAAGTAACAGGCAAAGCACTCGGTACCACCACCGTATATGCTATAGTAAACGGAAGGTATCTGGCATGTACCGTTAAAGTCATAAAGAATTAGACAGCTTAAGAAGCATCCGGACGATGGATAATTTATTTAGCTGATTAGAAAATTTTAGGGGACGGTTCAGTGATGTGAACCGTCCCCTTGTTGTTATTTTATTCTGCAAAATACTTGTTATAAAAATCATCTACCAGACTGTCCACATAGTCTTCGTCAAGTTTTCCGAAGCATCTCTCGATGGCGGTCTTCATGGCAGCGGTTCTGTCGAGATAAAGTATCTCTTCACTGGTACCGTCTTCTCCTGAGAGCCTGCCTTCAGTCATGATGCTTGCATGGCTCTCAATCCATTCATTGAGCTCTTTGGTGAGCTTCTCCTCATCGGCCGAATTGGAACTGGCTTTTTTTGAACGCTTAAATGAACCAATGCCTACACCTATGCTCGCTATGGAAAGAGCACCGAGAACACCCAGTGTCATATAGTTCTGATACAGAAGTTCCATGACTCCGAAAAGGTTCAGTAAGGTAAAGACAAGCATTGCGACGCCTACAATGGTGAAGGTATATCCTGTGGATTTATATTCGTTCGCTTTTTCGGCCTGGGATTCATAGACGCCTGCAGGCTTGTATGCCTGTTGTTTAACAAATGTGGCAAATTGCTGCTTTAACTCTTCCTCGGATACGCCCGCTGCTTTCAGCTTTTCAAGGTCTTCAAGACTGTTTATCTGTATGGAATTCCTGATTTCTCCGTTTTCGTCAGTGTCGAGTTCAACTTTTAGCTTATCATCCCTCTCTTTGGGAGCTATGTTTGAACTTTCAACGGAAAGAAATGCCTTGTATTCAACAGTCGCTTTTTTAGCGTTATCTTCGTCAACAAGTATGGCATATGCTTTATCTTCGGGGATAAATTTCGATTCGGATTCAATCCCCTGGAATTTCAGATAGTCCATGAACTTGGCTACAGCGGCTTCGTTCTGTATGTAGCAGAGTTCTACTTTTTCTTTTGTTTCATCAAGAGCGGCTACAAGTTTGGCCTTACAGTCGGCACATACCGTTATTCCCTCTCGGTATTCTGTTTTACAGTTGGGACACCATGGCATGGCGTATAATCCTCGCTTTCTCGGTTTTTAGACTTTTTACCTTAACTAATGACGGATTGCTTCTTTTCGGTGTTTGGGCGGTAAAAAGTCTTAAATCCTTTTCGAGCAAGCTCGAACGGTTTTTAGTCTTTTTACCTTAGTATCATAATATATTTTACGGGATTTTTCAATATAAAAATAAAATTCTATTTGAAATATCGTCTTTTTATGGTAAGATAAATAAAATGCTTTTCCGACCGGGAAGGCAGTATGTAAAGTTACTGACAAAGTCGTTGCTAATATAACAAAACAGAAGATATCCCCCACCTCTTAGCGTAGCGAAGGTGGGGGGAGATCTTCGTTTCAGGCGGAGTTCAAGCCCCGACTGAAATGAGATGCGAAGCATCGTTTTGTTACCGAGGAAACGCTGAAGGCGTTTTCGAGGTGACTTTGACGAAAAATTTAGAAAAAGGATATTATATAAGAAAACTTGCTTTATCTGACGAGATACTGATGAGTGTGGACAAATCCGCACGTTACATAGGACATGAAGTAAATGCTCTCTGGAAGGACCCGGATACGGTGGACATACGCTTCTGCATGTGTTTCCTCGATGTGTATGAAGTCGGCATGTCTCACATAGGAATACAGATCTTTTACGAGATGTTTAACAGAAGACCCGATA